>MDTD01202950.1_pt1 | contig 32096 bp, 4 predicted proteins | sample 811221 | NCBI WGS metagenome assembly MDTD01 (sample SAMN05326646, study PRJNA326480) | marine metagenome | isolation source: seawater | place: Pacific Ocean: South West | collected 2011
ACAGGCACCCCCCTAGGCGATCCGGTTGAAATTGATGCCCTGACCCGCGCCTTTCGCACCGGCACCCGAAAGCGGAACTTCTGCGCCGTCGGATCGGTAAAGACCAACCTGGGACACCTGGATACGGCCGCCGGCGTGGCCGGTCTGATCAAAACCGTCATGGCCCTCAAACATGGCCGGATTCCCCCGAGTCTCCACTTTGACACCCCCAACCCGGCAATTGATTTTCACCGGACCCCCTTTTATGTCAACACCCGGCTTGTCCCATGGCAGGCGGACCATCCCCGCCGGGCCGGGGTCAGTTCATTCGGCATCGGGGGCACCAATGCCCATGTTGTCCTGGAGGAGCCCCCCAGGCCACACACCGGTGCCAATGCGTCCAGCATTCCGGACAGCGTCCTCTTCTGCCTGTCCGCACGGACCGAAGCGGCCCTGGAACGGTACCGGAACAGACTGGCAGACCACCTTTCCACCCTTTCAAAAGCTGAGATGGCAGACACGGCCTATACCCTGAACCGGGGCAGAAAACCCTTTTCCTGCCGGGGATTTTTTATCGGCAGTTCCCCGGCTGAATCTGCGGATGTTCTTCGCACCCCGGACGCCCCGGACTTCAAACACCGCACCGGCTGTGCCGACAGCCCGGTCATTTTCATGTTCCCTGGCCAGGGCGCCAGGACCCGCAATTGGGGACAGATGCTGTACGATGGGGAACCGATTTTCCGTTCAGCCCTGGACAATTGCGCCCGGCACCTGGCCAAGACCCTGGCATGCAACATTACGGAGATACTGTACGGCAGCACCGCAAACCGGGCAAAACTAAAAGAGACTCGGTTTGCCCAGCCAGCGCTTTTTGCCACGGAATACGCCCTGGCCTGTCTGTATATGGACAGGAGCATCACACCTGCGGCCATGATCGGCCACAGTTTAGGAGAATACGTGGCCGCCACCCTGGCCGGCGTCTTCTCCCTGGAAGACGCCCTGGACCTTGTCGCATTGAGGGGGCGCCTGATGCAGGCCCTGCCCGCCGGAGCCATGTTGAGTGCGGGGCTTTCGCATGCCGATTTTCCCAAGGCCCTGGGCACAGATCTTTCAAAAACAGAGCTTTCGAACGAGGAGTTGTCCGTGGCTGCCGTCAATGCCCGGAACACCTGTGTGATTTCCGGTCCGGTCCCTTCCATCGAACGGGCAGAACGCAAGCTTTTGGCCCGGAACATCCAATGCCGGCGGCTGGACACCGCCCATGCCTTTCATTCGGCGATGATGGCCCCCATGCTCGAAGCCTTTAACAATCATCTGAGCCGGGTCAATATGAATCCGCCCCGGCGTCCCTATGTCTCCAATCTCACCGGAACCTGGGTCACCCGGGCTCCGGACCCTGCAGACTGGTGCCGCCACCTGAGAGAGACCGTCCGATTTGCCGATGGCCTGGATACCCTCCTCGAAGCCCATCCCGGTGCCGTCCTGGTGGAATTGGGTCCTGGCCGGGCCCTTACTGGAGCTGCACGGCAGCACCGGGGAGTTATGACGGTGACAGCGCTGCCGGAGGACGTTCGCGCAGCTTCCCTGCTCAACGCCTTCGGCCAGTTGTGGCTGGCCGGGGCGACCATTCAATGGCACAAGTTTTACCAGGGAGAATCCCGGCGACGGCGGCCGGTGCCCACCTATCCCTTCGAAAAGGAACGGTACTGGATGGAACCGCCGACCGCTTCCCTTTCAGGGGAAAACGGCGCCAATCCTTGCCAGAGCCGGTCACAGCGCCCACCGGACACCAGTACCGCATCAAACGGTTTTCCCCTGCCGGACCAACGGTTTTATGTACCGGTCTGGCAACGGGAAATCGCTCCTGAAACCACCGGGAACGCCGGGGATACCGACAAGCTTGCCTGGCTGATATTTGCCGATCCCTTTGGACTGGGAGACAGGCTTGCCGCATCACTTGAGCAGACGAATGCCAGGGTGGTCACCGTTACCCAGAAAAATCATTTTACCCGCTCAGGAGAGCGTTCCTATACTCTGGACTCCGGACAGGAAGGCCACTACAACGAATTGTTTTCACACCTGTCGGAAACCGGCTGTCTGCCCGATACCATCGTTCATCTCTGGGGAGTTGACCCAACGCTTCCGGCACAGCCCAGCCGACATCTGACCCAGGGTTTCTACAGCCTGGTCTACACGGCGCGGGCGCTCTGGCGGCAATCCCCCCAAAAGAAATGCCGCATCCACGTGATCACGGACCAGGTCCAGGCGGTCACCGGCACAGAAGTCCTGTCACCTGAAAAATCTGCCGTGCTCGGCCCGGTCCGGGTCATTCCCCAGGAATACCCGAACATCACCTGCCGCTGCATTGATATCGAAATTTCCCGGACAGACGCGCAGTCACCGGCCACCGGCCTGAGACATCAGGACCCCGGAATCCGAGACGTGGCAAACCGGCTTCTGGGCCAAATCATGGACTGCGCCCCGCCCCTCCCGGTATCAGCCATTCGCGGCCCGTTTTTGTGGCATCAGACATTTGCCGAGACCCCTGTTCCCGACACCGCAGCACCCGATACCGGGCTGCGGCGAGAAGGGGTATATTTGATCACGGGCGGACTTGGGGGAATGGGCATGGTGATTGCCCGGTACCTGGCTCAACGCGTCCGGGCCAGGCTGGCCCTGGTGTCGCGGACGCCATTTCCTCCCAGGCACCAGTGGCATGAGATTCTCCGCTCCGGGGTTTGCCGGCATCTTGATACGGGAACCAGACAGAGGGTTGTGGAAGAAATGACGGACCGGCTTATTCTGGAAACGGACCTTGACACCCAAATCGGTTATCCGGATGTCACCCGCGACATGGACACACTTTGCACGGTCTATATCCGGGCGTATCTGGCGGGCGGCATCGATACGTCTCCGGGCAGGTGTTATGACCGCAGCCATCTGATCAGCACCCTTGGACTTGAGCCCCGGTTTGAAAAATTCTTTGATGCCATGCTCGCCACGCTGGAAGAAGATGGCATCATCAGACGGACGGAGGACCAGGTGGAATTCCTAACCACCCCGCCCCTTGACGATATCGATGCCCTTTGCAGCAGAATCGCAGACGCACATCCCGGGATGGCCGGTGACCTTGACCTGCTGGCCCACTGTGTATCCCATTACCCTGCAACCCTCTCGGGTCAAACGCCGGCCATTGAAGTTCTCTATCCCAACGGGCAAACCAGCCTTCTGGCACGGGCAGCCAATTCCCCGGGAGCTGTGTCGGACAGATTCTGTATCCGTTTGGTCAGGGAAATACTGGCAGCCGTCACTGCCGCAGGTCCCGATAAAAAGCTCAAAATTCTTGAGGTGGGCGGCGGCAACGGCGGGCTTACCCGCAGCCTTAAAGGGGTATTGGACCGCCACAATGCCGAATACCATTTCACCGATCTTGGCAATTATTTCGTGGTGAACGCAAGACGGGATGCCCGGGCAGCCGGTGACGGAGACTGGATGCACTTCGATGTCCTGGATATCTCCAAAGCCCCCGGCCCCCAGGGGTATAGCCATGGGACTTTTGACATCATCCTGGGCTTCAACGTGGTCCATGCCGTTCCCCGTGTCCGCACAGCCCTGGGCCATTTAAAATCCCTGCTGGCACCCCGGGGAATGCTCTGCCTCGTGGAAACCGTGACACAGCACCGGTGGACCGACATGGTATGGGGACTTACCGAAGGCTGGTGGAGCTTTGAAGACCATGAGATCAGGCAGGGCTCGCCCCTGCTGAGCACCGGTCAATGGGAAGAGGTTCTCCGGCAGGAGGGCTTTGAGAACATCCGGTCTTATTCGGGCACTACCGATGGCGGCGCTGATCCCGAGACAGCCCTGATCCTGGCCCGTACCCCGGAAGTTCCGGATTCCCCCCCGGTCAACACCCTGGAAGAAGCCCGGAATCAATCGGGTGAAAAGCTTTTGCCAAGGGATATTCCCGGCAAGGCGAGATGGCTGCTGGAAATGGAAAACCTGGGCAGCCGGGTAATGGTCATCAACGCCGATGCGGGTGACCCGGAAGCCATGGCAAAGGTGCATCAAAAAATCACGGATGATTTCGGACGGGTTCACGGTATTATCCACGCAGCAGGCATCGAGGGCGGCGGAGCCATTCAGGTGGATGCCCCAAGCACGGCCGCCCTGGAGTTTACCGCCAAAATCACGGGCACACGGGTAATCGAAAAAGTATTCGGGCCGGACAATCCTGATTTTTTCATGCTCTGTTCCTCCCACAACAGTCTGCTGGGCGGACCGGGCCAAGTGGGCTATGCTGCCGCCAATGCCTTTCTGGATACCTATGCCCATGCCAGGTCAAGGGACGGCGGCCCCCTGACCGTCTCCGTAAACTGGGACCGCTGGCAGGGTGTCGGCATGGCTGCCAAAGTGGAGGCCACGCACCTGGCCAGGACCTCCCGCCCCCTCACCGGCGGGCTCACAGCGTCAGAAGGGACCGATGCCTTTCACCGAATTCTTGCCGGACGAAGGATGCCCCAGGTGGTGGTCTCCAAAACCGATTTCGAAGCCCAGTTGCAACACCGGCCCGATGATACGGCACGGCGCAAGGGACCCCAGGCGGGGCAGCCGAACGCCCCGGAAACAAAAGAAGGCCATTGCCGGCCGAATCTGACCACCCCCTACCTTGCCCCGAGGTACGCCCTGGAAAAGACCATGGCAGAACTCTGGCAGGAGGTGTTGGGCATGGCGTCCGTGGGCATACATGACGATTTTCATGAACTTGGCGGGGACTCCCTCATGGCCACCCGGGTGGTCTCCCGCCTCCGGGAAGCCATGGATGTGGATCTGACGGTACGGGATCTGCTGGAACGGCCCACCATCGCAGACCTTGCCGCCCACCTTACCGCAACCCTTGTTGCACCGGCACCGGATGAAACCACAGACGGCTATTGCGAAGAAGAGGAACTATGAAAGATACCAGGGAATTTATCGCCGGACTCAACGATCTTGGAATAAAAATCTGGACCGACGGAGACAAGCTTCGTTACAAAGTTCCCAAGTCCCATGAATCCCTGCGCAAAAAGATACGTTCCGAGCTTTCCGCCCGCAAAGCAGACATCATCAGCTACCTGGACCAGAACCGGGTGGCCCGGACTAAGCATGACACCATTCCGCCCCGTCCCCGGGAGTGTCAGCCCGTTCCCTCCCCGGCCCAGCAGCGGCTCTGGTTTTTATCCCAGCTGGAGGGGATGAACGCCGTCTATAACGTGGTAAGTGTCTACCGGCTGGTCGGCCTTTTGGACGAAAACGCATTAAGACAGGCGCTCAGAGACCTGGTCCGGCGCCACGACAGCCTGCGTCTGACCTTTCCCACAAGGGAAGGGGCTCCGCGTATGGTCAAAGGCGCAGAATATGATCCGCTCACGGTTGAACCGAATACGCCCCCGGAAAAATCCGGCGGCCCCGGGAATGCTGCTCCCGCTGTGCCAGATGAGGCAACGGCCCGATGGGTGAACCGTAATGCCGGCACCCCGTTCGATCTGGCCGAGGGCCCGCTGTTCCGGGTCCACCTGCTGAACCGGAATGATAAGGACCATGTCCTGGTGGTCAACATCCACCATATCATCAGTGATGCCTGGTCAATGGAAATTTTGGTCCGGGACATCTGCCTGCTGTACAACGCCTATGCGGCGGGCCGGGTCCCGTCTTTGGACCCGCCAAGTGCAGGATACCTGGACTATGCCGCCTGGAAACAGGACCGCCTGGGACAGGCAGATCACCTGCGCCGATACTGGATGGAAAAACTGGCAGGGGCGCCGTCGCTCCTGGAGATGCCAACGGATTTTCCCCGGCCGGCACGGATGCGATACCGGGGAAGGCGGCAGGTCCAGTCATTTCCCAAAGAACTGACGGCCCGGATCAAAGGTCTGGGGCGGAAGTTGGGGGCCACGGATTTCATGGTCCTGTTTTCGGCATTCGTTCTTCTGCTGCACCGGTATACCGGCCAGTCCGACCTGGTGGTGGGAACCCCCATTGCCAACCGCACCCACCGCCAAACCGAACAGATGGTGGGACTTCTGGCCAATACCCTGGCCCTTCGCACCCGTATCGACGGTGACATGACCTTTTCCCAACTGGTAGACCGGGTAAAAAAGGTGGCCCTTGACGCATACGAACACCAGGAGTTCCCTTTTGAAACCCTGGTGGAAACCCTCAACCCCGCCCGGAGTATGAGCCATTCACCCATTTACCAGGTGATGTTCATGCATCAGAACGTTCCCGAGCAGGCATTGAAACTGACCGGTCTGGACATGGCCCCCATGGCCCCGGAACACACCACGGCCCGACTGGATCTGACCCTGGAGATTGTGGAGAACCATGAGGGGTTTCTCTGCGGCTGGGAATTCAACACGGACCTGTTCCGTCCGGAAACCATCACCCGGATGACAGGCCACCTGAGAATGCTCCTGGAAGGGGCGTTGGCCAGGCCGGACAGCCCGGTGGGCCGCCTGCCCATACTGACCGCCGAAGAATCCCGGCAATGGGAATCATGGAATGCCACCGGGCATGACTATCCCCGGGAAAAAACCCTGGTGGATCTGTTTGAGCACCAAGCCGGCGTCACACCGGACAATACCGCCATCGTCTTCCGGGACCGATCCGTGACCTTCAGAGAACTGAACCGGGCCGCCAATGGCCTGGCCCGGCACCTCACGGCCCAGGGTGTGAAATCCGGGACCCTTGTGGGGATCTGTGCGGACCGCTCCGTGGATATGGTCACAGGCCTTTTAGGGATTTTGAAGGCAGGAGGCGCCTATGTCCCCCTGGACCCGGATTACCCCATTGCCCGCATTCAGGACATCATAGCAGATGCCGGCTTTCAGGTGATGGTCAGCCAGGCGCATTTGCTGGAGCGGTTCTCCAGTCTGCCGGACACCGTTGTGTGCCTGGACCGCCTGCCCGAAAACGCCCTGCCCACCGAGGCCCACGACCCAAACCCGGCCAGGCTGAGCCGTTCCGAAAATCTGGCCTATGTCATCTATACCTCCGGGTCCACCGGAAAACCCAAAGGCGTGATGATCGGACACCGGGCACTGGTGAATTTCCTGACGGGAATGCAGAGGCTCATCCGCTTTGCCCCGGAGGACCGGCTGCTGGCCCTGACCACCATCTCCTTTGATATCGCCGCACTTGAGCTCTTCCTCCCCCTGATCACAGGGGGCAGGATGGTGATGGTCTCCCGGGATACGGCCGCAGATCCGGCGCGTCTGGTCCGGACCATGTCCGGGAACGAGATCACCCACATGCAGGCAACCCCGGCCACCTGGAAGATGCTTGTCCAACACGGATGGCGGCAGAAGACGCCACTTACGATACTCACCGGCGGAGAGGCACTGCCGGCGAGCCTGGGGAAAACCCTGGTGAAAAACAGCCGGAAATTGTGGAATGTGTACGGGCCCACGGAGACCACGATCTGGTCCTCCATCCACGACGCCACCCTTTTCCCGGAGACCCCGGAGCTTATCGGAACCCCCATTGCCAATACCCAGATCTATATTCTGGATGCCAACCTCCAGCCCGTTCCTGCGGGGGTTCCCGGAGAGCTTTGCATCGGCGGGCACGGGCTGGCCATGGGGTACATGAACCGGCCCAACCTGACGGCTGACCGGTTTGTCACAATTGCGCTTTTTGGCAGCCGCCGGCGCATATACAGGACCGGCGACCTGGCACGGCTTCGGTTTGACGGCAACCTGGAGTACCTGGGGCGGTTTGACCATCAAATCAAACTCAGGGGATTCCGCATCGAACTTGCCGAAATTGAAGTGGTGCTGAGCCGGCACGAGCAGGTGAAAGAGGCGGTGGTTATCCTGGACACGACGGACAATCCCATGCTTGTGGCCTATGTCATCCCCCAGACACCCATGAGCGATGCCAATGGGATTTTACGCCCATGGCTCAAAGAACGTCTGCCCGAATATATGATTCCTTCGGTTTTCATGATTCTGGAGGATTTTCCCCTGACTCCCAACGGCAAAATCGATCGAAAATCCCTGCCGGCGCCCCGGCACAGGGCGCAGACCGCTGCCGGCATTCCCCCGCGCACCCCTGTGGAAAAACGCCTGGTTGACATCTGGTGCAATGTACTCAATCAAACGGATATCGGGATTTTTGACAACTTCTTTGAGCTGGGAGGCGATTCAATTCTCAGCGTCCGGATCGTATCCCGTGCCAGACAGGATGGACTGGCACTGGTTGCCAGAGACCTCTTCTTGCACCAAACCGTTGCAGAACTGGCTGCGGCTGCGGTTGCCCAAAACCGGGAAGAAATCCCACCGGCCTCCGCCGACCAGGAAGATGCCGTCCCATCACCCCGCCCTGACCCCCAAGAGTCACCCGGGATGCCGCCCAATACACCGACACCGGTATTGCCGGAACTGCCTCCGGAGACACAGGGCCTATTGCACCAGCGCTACCATGGCAATGTCCAGGATGCGTATCCCCTGTCTCCCATGCAGGAGGGCATGCTGTTCCACGGGCTGAAAACCCCTGAAACGGGACTCTATCTTCAGCAATTTCACTGCCGCCTGGAAGGCCCGTTGGATACCAGCGCTTTCCGGGCCGCCTGGCAAGCACTGGTGGACCGCCACGATGTCCTGCGCACCGCCTTCTGCCATGACCTGAGCACCCCGCTCCAGGTGGTCATGAAATCGGCGGCACTTTCCTGGCAGACCCTTGACTGGCAGGGACTTTCCCCTGAAGAATCCGCCCACAGGCTGGCGGCTGAGCTTACGGCCCGACAAAGGAAGGGCTTTGACCTGACCCGTGCACCGCTGATGCAGGTACAACTAATCCGGGAAGCCCCGGAGGCCTTCCGGCTGGTGTGGCATCACCACCATTTACTCATGGACGGCTGGTCTTTTCCCATCCTCTTTTCAGAGTTGCTGCAGATCTACCAGGCGCTCCGGGAAAAGCAGGCCCTCAGCCTGCCCCATGTCCCCCCCTATCGTGACTATATTGCCTGGGTGACGTCCCGGGATACAATGACGGCCAGAGCCCACTGGCAGAACCATCTTGACGGGGTATCCGCGCCAACGCCCCTCACGTTCGGAAAACCGGAGCGGGAGTCTGCCTCCCCGGCAGACTTCGGTGAAGTTACCCATGCCATGGATCCGGGTCTCGACCACAAACTCCGGCGCTTTGGCCGGGAAAACCGGCTGACCCTGAACACCCTGATACAAGGTGCCTGGGCCGGGCTGCTGTCACGCTACACAGGCGGGCTGTCAACACCGGTGGTATTCGGTGTGGTCACCTCGGGACGGGAGGTCCCCATCCCCGGCATTGACCGGATGATAGGCCTTTTCATCAACACCCTGCCGCTCCGGGTGGCCGTGGATGACGGCAGCGTAAGGAAGGTGCTGCAAACCGTTCAAAAGGATCAGCAGCAAAATAACCTTTTTGCCGCATCAGCCCTTGGGGAGATCCAAAAGTGGAGTAATGTGCCCGGCGGTACCCCTTTGTTTGATACCCTTGTGGTTTTTGAAAATTATCCCCTGAATCCAAAGATGGAAACCTCTCAAAAAAATGAAGGGGGAAGTGAAGACCCAGGGAACACCTGTACCCTGAAATTCTCGGATTTCGGGGGAGAGGAACGGACCAATTATCCCCTGAACCTGGCGGTGCTGCCCGAAGATGTCCTGAAATTCAGGCTGACCTTTGACAGCCGGCGGTTTGACCGGGAATCCATGGAAAGGCTGCTGGTGCATCTGGTCCAACTGCTGGAAAGCATGCTCAGATTCCCGGAAAAACCATTCAGCCGGCTGCCGCTTCTCACGGAAGCCGAAGAAGAGAGGATTTCCACCTGGAACAGGACCCGAAAAGACTATCCCCGTGGCCGGACCGTTGCGGACCTTATCCGGATGCAGGCCAACCGCCGACCGGAGGGTATTGCCGTTGAATTTGGCCGGGAAAAACTCACATACGGGCAATTGAACCGTCAAAGCGACCGGCTGGCCGCCTACCTTAGCGGCCTGGGTGTGACGACAGAAACCCTGGTGGGTATCTGCCTGGACCGTTCCCCGGATCTCGTGGTGGGAATGCTGGGTATCCTAAAGGCCGGAGGTGCCTATGTGCCAATGGATCCGGACTATCCCAGTGCACGGCTGAAGCTGATGCTGGAAGATTCGGCAGCACCGGTGCTGATCACCCGTTCGCCATTGCTTGATAAATTTCTTGAAACCGGTGCACAAATTGTCTGCATGGACAATGACCGGGTTAAAATTGAAACGGCAGAGCCCTGCCCGCCAGCGTCTGCCTGGGGACCGTCCAATCTGGCCTACGTCATCTACACCTCCGGGTCCACCGGCAGGCCCAAAGGGGTGATGGTAGAGCACGGGGGGCTTGCAAACCTGATCCACTGGCATATTCGTAATTTTTCCATCACCCCGGCGGACCGGGCCTCGATGCTGGCATCACCGGCATTTGATGCGTTATGTGCAGAGCTGTGGCCCTATCTCTGCCAGGGGGCAACGGTGGTTCCCATGCCCCGGGATATCCTCCGGGCACAACCCGAAGCCTTTAAAACCTGGATGGAAAGCCATGGAATATCAGTGGCCTTTATTCCCCCGGCCCTGCTTGAGCCCCTTATGGAAGGGGGATGGAAAGAAGGGGATCTGAAACATGTACTCACCGGCGGAGATGTGCTGCACAGCCATCTGACGCCCAATTGCAGGTTCAGGTTGTGGAACAACTACGGTCCAACAGAAGCCACCGTACTCGCCACCTCAGGGGAAATCTTTGCCGTCACTCACAAATCCGGAGATTTGCTTCCATCCATCGGCCGCCCCATTGACAACACCCGGGTGTATATTCTTCCCCCCCATGCCGGCACAGGCGCCCTTGAACCGGTTCCGCCGGGCCTGGCCGGAGAGTTGTGCATTGCCGGGGACGGACTGGCCAGGGGGTATCTCAACCGACCGGACCTCACTGCAGAAAAATTTATCGACACCACCATCTCAGGCCGGCGGCAGCGCGTATACAGGACCGGGGATGCCGCACGCTTTAACCCCGACGGCAGTATTCAATACCTGGGCCGGCTGGACCACCAGGTCAGCCTCCGGGGATACCGCATCGAACTGCAGGAAATAGAAACCCATCTGCGGTCCCACGGATGCGTCAAAGATGCCGTGGTGATACTCCGGGAAGACAAGAAGGACGCCTCAGGAAGAAAATATCTGGCGGCCTATATCACCCTGGCCCCGGACAATGGGGAACCCCGATTTAGAACCGGGGAGCTGGCCCGATGGATGACATCCCGGCTGCCCGGCCACATGATACCGTCCCGGTTCACGGTGTTGGACCGGCTACCGGTAACCCCCAACGGGAAAATCGACCGGAACGCATTGCCCGCAACGGACCCGTGCCATCAGGCCGGCGCATTTGAGGCCCCCAGGACCGATACGGAACAACGTCTGCTGGAGGTCTGGCAGCAGGTCCTCGCTGTCCGGGACGTGGGTATCCATGATAATTTTTTCGAAATCGGCGGGGATTCAATTCTGAGTATCCGCATCGTGGCGGCAGCCCGGACCCGGGGAATGGCCCTGGGTCCCGGTGACCTGTTCAGGCACCAGACGGTTGCCGAATTGGCCCGGGTGGTCAAAACCGTTCCGGCACCCGCCCGGGCAGACCGGGCACCGAGCGCCGGGGAGGTGTGCCTGTCCCCGGTTCAACACCGTTTTTTTTCCACCCGCCGAAGCAAACCATGGCACTACAACCAGTCCATTTTACTGAAGGTGCCGGTCAGTATTGACGGGACTGCCCTCAAGATGGCATTCCGGCAACTTTTGTCCCACCACGATGCATTGCGGTTGCGGTTCCAAAAAAACGCCGCCGGCTGGACCAGTACCTATGGTGAAATTGACGTGCTGCCCTGGCAGGAAGAAGATTTGGGACCTGACGGCCCGGATCCGGATGACCCCACCACCGGCTGCCTCTCTCTGGCCGAAAAAATACGCCTGCGGGCAGGGTTCTGGCAGGCGAGCCTGAACCTGGAAAAAGGCCCACTGGTCCGTATGGTCCTTTTTCGGACGGCCAAAGAGGCACGGCTGCTGTGGTGCATCCACCACCTGGTTGTGGACGGCGTTTCCTGGCGAATCCTGATTGAGGACCTGAGGCAGGCCTATGCCCAGGCAGCCAACGGCCATCCCATATCCCTGCCGGACAAAACCTGCACCTATCAGGTCTGGACACAGCAGATGACGAGCTGGCAGGTGACATCACCCGAGTACTTTCGCAGCCTGCCCGCCTCCAAACCGTTGCCTGTGGACTTCGAACCGGCAGCCCCCCGGGCAGGCGCTCCCGGTTTCCATACCATCTCGTTTTCAAAGGAAACCACACACAGGCTGATGACACGGGCACCGGCTGCATTCGGCGCCCGGATAAACGATGTTCTGCTCACCGCCCTGATACAGACCTTGGAAGCATGGACCGGTGACGAAGGCTGGCTGATCGATACGGAAAGCCACGGACGCACAGACCTGTTTCCATCCGTTGATATCTCGCGCACGGTGGGGTGGTTTACCGCCCTTTACACACTTTTTTTAAAGGTACCGCCCGCGTGTGACCCCGGGACCGCCCTGAAAAGCGTCAAGGAACAACTCAGGCAGGTACCGGACGACGGTGTGGGATACTGCGTTCTCCGGTGGCTGTACCGGGAAGACCTGCCCCAGGCCCAGATCCTGTTCAACTACCTTGGCCAATTCACCGAATTCAGCGACGACTCAAGCTGGGAACCGGCCTCCGAAGACATCGGGCCGGATGCCCATCCCCAGATGACACCGGACTACCCCATTGAAATCAACGGCCGCATACTGAACGGCCGCCTGAGCCTGACCTGGGGGTACGACGCCCAAAGCTACCGCAAAGAAACCATAGAACAGCTTTCAGACAGATACCGCCACCACCTGGAACAACTGGTGACGCTCTGCGACACCACCTTCGGGTATACCCCGTCTGACTTTCCCCTGGCCGGCCTGCCCCAGGCCGCCCTGGACCGCCTGGCGCTGCAGCACGGGGACACCATCGACGATATCTATCCCCTGACCCCCATGCAGGCCGGGATGCTCTTTCACACCCTGAGTGATCCCGGGAATACGGCCTATTTCGAACAATTCCACGGCCGTCTCAAAGGCCGGATAGATCCGGGACACTTCAAGGCATCCTGGCAGCGCATCGTACGCCGCCATCCCATTCTCAGGACAGGATTCCACCACCATACGGACACCCCGCTGCAACTGGTGTTCAAATCCGCCGAAATCCCTATCGAAGTGCTGGACTGGCAGCATATGGCCCCGCCGGAAAAAGAAAAGCAGCTTGAGAGGCTGCTCACCTCGGAACGGAACAGAGGGTTTGACCTGGAAACCGCCCCATTGATGCGCATCCATCTCATCCTGGAAGGTCATGACTCCTGCCGCCTTGTCCTTCACCACCACCACCTGCTGCTGGACGGATGGTGTCTGCCCATACTCTTTGCCGAGTGGCAGGACACATACCAGGCCCTCAGCCGCCGGCAGCCCCCGGTCCTGCCCCAGGTGCCGCCCTTTCGGGAGTATATCCGATGGCTGGGGGAGCAGGACCCCGAAAGTGCTGCCCGCCACTGGCAGTCCTATTTATCGGGGGTCACATCCCCCACTGTGCTGCCCCATGATCCGGACGCTCCCGGAGGAAAGGGACATGCCGTATTGACAAAGGACTTTGACCCGGATCTCAGCCAAACCCTCATGGCTTTCAGCCGCCGGCACCGACTGACCTTAAGCACCCTGTTTCAGGGGGCATGGGCCGGACTGTTGAGCCGGTACACCAGGGAAGGCGAGGTGGTCTTCGGTGTGACCGGTTCGGGACGGCAGGCCCCTGTTGAAGGAATTGAACGGATGGTGGGACTGTTCATCAACACCCTTCCTGTGAGGGTTGACACGCAAAAAGGAACGGTCCGAGACGTTCTGAACAGGATTCAGGACAACCACCAGCAGAACAGTCCCTTTGCCCATACCGCCCTGTCCGATATACAGCAGTTGAGCCGGGTTCCCAACGGCACCCCGTTGTTTGAGACCATCATGGTTTTTGAAAACTATCCCATGGACACCGTTGACGGGACGCACCCTCCCCTCACCCCGGAAGACCGGGAAAAACAGGAGGCGATCCGGTTTCAGGGATTTACAGGAATCGAATATACCCACTATCCGCTAAGCCTTGCGGTGATGCCTTCGGACGGGATCTTCGTCCGCCTCACCTTTGACAGGGAGCGGTTCTCCCCCGTCTTTGCAGAGGATCTGCTGCGCCGCCTGGAAGTCCTGCTGGCCGGCATGGCTGCTGCCGGACCGGACCGGCCCTTTGCCCGGCTGCCTCTTCTGGATGGGGCAGACCAGCAGCGGCTGGCGCAATGGAACCAGACCCGGGCGGCCTGCCCTGAAGACCGGACCGTTGTGGATCTGTTTGAAGCCCAGGCAGCAGCCACCCCGGACAACACCGCAGTGGTATTCGATGGAACCACCCTGGACTACAACGAACTGAACCGGGCCGCAAACCGCATGGCCCGATTTCTCTCGGCCCGGGGCGTCGGCAGGGAAACCCTGGTGGGTATCTGTCTGGAGCGCTCTGCAGAAATGGTTATCGCCCTGCTGGGCGTGCTCAAGGCCGGAGGCGCATACGTCCCTATAGATCCAGGTTATCCCGGGGAACGGATCCGGTATATGCTGGAAGATGCCGGCGTGTCCCTGCTGCTGACACACAGCCTGCTGGACCGCCACCTTCCCCGGATACCGGGGCAAAAACGGATCCGGATAGACCAGATAGAGGCGGCCCTGAAGACGGAAAGCCACGAAAATCTGCCGCCGCAAAGTTCCCCCCACGGCCTTGCCTACACCATCTATACATCCGGCTCCACGGGTCGCCCCAAGGGGGTGTCGGTTGCCCACGGGGCGCTGATGAATCATATGCACTGGATGCAGAAGACCTTTGAGTTTACCGCTGACGACCGCTTTCTGCAGAAAACCCCTTTCAGTTTTGATCCTTCGGTCTGGGAGTTCTACGCTCCCCTGACGATCGGGGCCGCTCTGGTCATGGCAAAACCCTACGGTCATAAGGATCCGGACTATCTGCTGGAAACCATCAGAGAGCAGTGCATCACCGTGCTCCGGGTGGTGCCCTCCCTGCTAAAAATGCTGGTGGATGCAGGGACTTGCGGGCAGGCAACCTCACTGCGGTACCTGCTCTGCGGCGGGGAAACCCTGTCCCCGGACCTGATCAAGGCAGTCTACAACTGGCTCCCCGACACCCGGTTATACAACCTCTACGGGCCCACCGAAGCCACCATTGTCGCCTCCGCCGGGTATTGTCCCCCGGGGTGCCGCCGTGTCTCCATCGGACGGCCCATTGACAACACCCGGATATACATACTGGATCACACTCTAAATCCCCTGCCTCCGGGAATCCCGGGGGAACTGTGCATTGCAGGCAATTGCCTGGCACAGGGGTATATCAACCGGCCGGATCTCACCAATGAACGCTTCGTACAGGCGGACATCTCGGGCCGGACTGAGCGCCTTTACAAAACCGGAGACCTGGCCCGCTTCACCACGGAAGGGAACCTGGAATACCTTGGGCGAATGGACCACCAGGTAAAACTGCGGGGCATGCGCATTGAATTGAGTGAAATCGAATGGGTGCTGACCCGTCACGAGAATGTAAAAGAGGCGGTGGCAGTACTCCATGATGCCGATTCCCCCTGCCTTGCCGCATATGTTACCCTGAACACCCCCCAAAAGGAGGTCACGACCGCTTTAAGGACCTGGCTGAAAAAACAATTGCCTGAATTTATGGTGCCCCTGACCATTACCGAACTGGATGCCCTGCCACTGGCCCCCAACGGAAAAGTGAACCGCAGCGCGTTGCCCGCCCCGGACCGGCCGTTGTCCTCCGCAACCTTTGCCGCTCCCCGGACCGACAGGGAAACCCGTCTTTTGGGTATCTGGCAAGAAATCCTGGGCCAGCCGGACCTGGGTATTCATGACAATTTCTTTGAGCAGGGCGGTGACTCCATCCTGAGCATCAGGATCGTTGCCAAGTCAAGGGAGCAGGGGATGGGGTTCACCCCCAGGGACCTGTTCGAGTCTCAGACCGTAGCGACACTGGCCCAAAAGGTGCGCCCTCTGTCCCCACGGACGTTCTGCCCCCAGGGACCGGTGACAGGAGAAGTTCCCCTGACACCGATACAAAAGCGCTTTTTCAGCCGGAGCCTTGATGAACCCTGGCACTTTAACCAGGCCGTACTCCTCACGCTTCCGGACGACATCGATGTGCCAGCCCTTACATATGCGTTCAACGCCATCCTTGCCCACCACGATGCCCTTCGGCTGAGATTCCGAAACAACGAAGGACAATGGTCCGGATGGTCCGGGCCACCCTCTAAGGAACCTCCCCCCTTCCATGTGGAAGACTTAAGCCAAAACCCCTCACCGGCGGCCCAGGACACGGCCATGGCAGAACGGGCTGGGTTCTGGCAGTCCCGGTTTGATCTTGAAAAAGGCCCCCTGACACGAATGGTCCTGTTCAAGATGGGTGACCGGTCGCGCCTGCTCTGGTGCATCCACCACCTGGTTGTGGACGGTGTTTCCTGGCGGATCCTGTTGGAAGACCTCCCTGCGGCCTACGCCGAAGCAGCCGCAGGCAGGGATATCAGGCTTCCGGAAAAAACCAGTGCTTACCGGTCCTGGGCCCAGCGTATGGCCTCATGGAAAGATGACAGGGCATTTTCCGATTCCTGCGGCTATTGGCGCCGTCTGCATGGGGCATCCCCTCTGCCCCTTGACCATCCGGAAGGGAGCAACACCCTGGCAGATACCCGGGAACACACCTTCCGCCTCTCTCCGGAGACGACCCGGTTGATGCTCACCGAATCCCACCGGACCTACCGCACCCGGATCAACGACCTGCTGCTCACCGCCCTGGCACTGACCCTTCGGGAATGGACCTTTGATCTTACCTGCCGGATTGATCTGGAAGGTCACGGACGACACCACCTCTTCGATGATCTGGACCTCTCACGCACCGTAGGATGGTTTACGGCCATCCATCCCGTGAGCTTAAGCCTGCCCCGGGAATCCGGATTGGGAACGGCATTGAAACAGATCAAAGAACAACTCCGGCAGGTTCCCCGGAACGGTATCGGATACGGGGTGGCCCGGTGGCTTAAAAACGAGCCGCTATCCGGGTCAGATATCCTCTTCAACTATATGGGCCGGTTCCAGCAGGGGCCACAAGGCAGCCCCTGGTCCCCGGCTGATGAAGACACCGGCCCTTCCATGAGTCTCAAGGGAGACCGATCCTATATTCTGGAAATCAACAGCCAGACCATGGGCAATCGTTTCACCATGACCTGGGGATACAGCCGCAACATGTTCCGGCCCGGGACAATAAGGCACCTGGCCGACAGATACCGCCATTTCCTTGAAAAACTGGTTGACCATTGTGTCCAGGCATGGGAGGCCGGCACCTGCGGCCATACACCGTCTGATTTTCCTTTGGTATCAGGCCATACAGATACAAGCACGGCAGGACGGTCCCCCGCCACCCAGCGCCATCTGGACCGCTTGTCCCAAAAGTATAAAACCAATATTGAAGATCTGTATCCATTGGCCCCCATTCAGGAAGGCATGCTGTTTCACAGTCTCGACGCCCCCGGACAGGGGGTATATATTGAGCAACGGCACTGCCTTTTCAAGGGGACCCTGGACATAGACGCCTTTCGCCGGGCCTGGCAATTCATTGTGGACCGCCACACCATCCTGCGTACCGCCGTATGCCAGGACCTGCCCCGTCCGTTGCAGCTCGTCCAGAAAACGGCGGTGATGCCCTGGCAGGAACTGGACTGGAGGGAGCCGGACTCAGGGGATGGGGATAAGGGGGACCGGCCGCACACAAGCAACCGCCAGAAATTAGAGGCCCTGCTGGACGCGGAACGGTCAAAAGGGTTCGATCTTGGTTGCGCGCCGCTCATGCGGATTCAAATGATCCGGGAAAGCGACTCGGCCTGGCGCATGGTCTGGCACCATCATCACCTGCTCATGGACGGCTGGAGTCTTCCGGTGTTGTTCTCAGAATTATTTGAGGCCTACCAGGCCATTTCAGCCGGAGCGCCCCCGGTCCTGCCCCGGCCGACGCCTTACCGGGACTATATCGACTGGCTCAACCGCCAGGATCGCCATGGGGCAAAATCATACTGGCAGGAGTATCTCAAGGGAGTTACAACACCGACGCCGCTCCCCTTGGGCCGGTTCAGCAGGAAGCCCGCGGACTTTCGGGATCTGTACCTGGATCTCCCTGCCGATCTTAACCGTCGGTTGAACCGGTTCAGCCGAACACACCGCCTGACCCTGAACACCCTGATCCAGGGAGCCTGGGCAGCGATCCTGGGCCGATACACCGGAGAGGAAACCGTTGTTTTCGGGGTCACCACTTCCGGCAGGCAGGCACCTGTTGAAGGTATTGACCGTATGATCGGAATTTTTATCAACACCCTTCCCCTGCGGGTTAACCTGGAAGATATCCCGGTTCTGGACCTGTTCCGGGCGATCCAGGCGGATCAGCAGAATAACAATCATTTCGCCCATACGGCATTGCCGGATATCCAGCAATGGAGCGATATCCCCCGGGGCACCCCCTTGTTCGAGACCATCCTGGTGTTTGAAAACTATCCCGTGGATGACGCCCTGAGGGGCAACAGCCCTTCATCTGCCCTGGAAATAGCGGATGCGTCAGGGGTTGAATTTACCAATTATCCCATCACCCTGGCGGTGGTTCCCGAATCCGCATCAATCCGGGTGAAACTGTCCTTTGACAGACACCGCTTCCCCCAAGGGGGTATGGAAGGGATGCTGGACCATTTTGAGCGCCTGCTCTCAGAGATGATCAACCAGCCGGAATCTGCCTGCTTCCGACTGCCGATGCTCAGCCGGAGGGAACAGGAACAGATGCTCACCTGGAACCGTACCGGAACAAGCCGGGCCAAAAACCGGGTCAAAGGCCGGGCGCCCACCATCGTTGATATGTTTGAATCCCATGCCGCACGCGCCCCGGACCGGATCGCGCTGGTTCATGAAAACCGACGTATCAGCTACGGCAGCCTGAACGAGGAAACCAACCGGCTGGCCCGTCATCTGATGGCATCCGGCGTGGGCAAAGACACCCTGGTGGGTGTCTGCATGGACCGGTCTGCGGATATGATCACCGCCATACTGGGGATACTCAAAGCCGGGGGGGCGTATCTTCCCCTGGACCCGTCCTATCCCGCTTCACGGCTGGCATTTATGCTGGAGGACGCAGGAGTTGAAACCGTTATCACACAGTCCCACCTCATTTCCCTGCTACCGTCCCCAGGATCTAATCCATCTCCTGCCACGTCTTCTTTTGGGGCCGCACCCAGGATTGTCTGCACCGACAGGGATACAGAAGAAATCGCCCGCCGTTCCGGGCAGAACCCTGCCCTACAGAGCGACCCGGACAACCTGGCCTATGTTATCTATACGTCCGGTTCCACAGGCCAGCCCAAGGGCTGTCAGATCACCCATGCCAATGTGACCCGGTTGTTTTCGGCCACCGATTCCCGGTTCGGTTTTACCCCGGATGATGTATGGACGCTTTTTCACTCCTTTGCCTTTGACTTTTCCGTATGGGAAATATTCGGCGCCCTGCTGTACGGGGGAAGACTTGTCATCCCGTCCTTTGATGTGACACGGACACCGGAGGCCTTCTACGAATTGCTTATCACCCAGAAGGTCACTGTGCTCAACCAGACCCCTTCCGCATTCAACCAGCTGACACGGGTGGATGAAACGCCTTCGGACCTGTCCCTTCGCCTGGTGATTTTCGGCGGTGAAGCCCTGGATTTCGGCGTGCTCAATGACTGGTATAACCGCCATGATCCGATGAAACCCCAGATGGTTAACATGTACGGAATCACCGAAACCACCGTCCATGTCACCTACTACCCGCTTTCCCCGGAAGACAGCAGCCGACGCAACCGCATCGGCGCACCCATTTCCGATCTGGAAGCCTGGGTACTGGATCAGCACCGGCAGCCGGTTCCGGTAGGCGTTCCCGGGGAGCTGTATGTGGCCGGGGCAGGACTGGCCAGGGGCTACCTGAACCGTCCGGAGTTAACGGCCCAGCGATTTATGGAAATTGACATTTTCAACCGGAAAAAACGGATGTACCGGACCGGAGACATGGTCCGGCGAACTCAGGACGGCAACCTTGAATACATCGGCCGCATGGACCACCAGGTTAAACTCAGAGGATTCCGTATCGAATTGCCGGAAATAGAATCGGCTTTAAAGCGTCACAACGACATAGACGATGCCGTTGTGGTGCTGTACAACCGCAACAACACCCAGGGACTGGCGGCCTATGTGATCTGCGCCGGTGCCTGCGATTCGGGTCATTTAACCACCGAGTTGAGGCGCTGGCTTGCCACCACCCTTCCCGATTATATGATTCCGGGCAGCATCGTGATACTGGACCATCTGCCCCTGACGCCCAACGGAAAAATCGACCGGAAAGCCCTGCCCGAACCTGAGACCCAAAAGGTTTCACGGGCCTATGCGCCCCCGCGAACCAGAACGGAACGCCACCTTGTATCCATATGGCAAAAGGTACTCAACCACCCCAATATCGGTATTTTTGACAATTTCTTCGAACTGGGGGGGGATTCCATCCTCAGTATCCAGATCGTATCCCGGGCCAGGAACCGAGGCCTAGGGCTGACCCCCAGGGATATTTTCGAGTATCAGACCATTGCCGCCCTCTCCGATGCAGCACGGCCACTGGTAGAGAACGCTTCCGCCGAACAGGGACCTGTTTCCGGTGACATGCCCCTGTCTCCCATACAGCAGCGTTTTTTTACCGCTGCCAGAAAGCGTCCCGGCCACTTTAACCAGTCGGTGTTGTTAAGCGTGTCCGCAGATCTCTTAGCTGCGGCCATGGAAAAGGCATTGGAAAGGGTTGTCCTCCGGCACGACGCACTCAGGCTCACCTTTGCCCGCCGCAATGGGGAATGGACCGGTTCCTACGACAAAAACAGCGACTTGCCCTGGCATATGGAAGACTTGAGTCAGATCCCATCCCGGGTCGAACAGGACCTGTTTATGGGTGAACGGGCGGCCTACTGGCAGACCCGGCTTGACATTGAAAACGGTCCGCTGATGCAGATGGTTCTTTTCCGCATGGGTGACCGGGCCCGTTTGTTCTGGTGTATCCATCACCTTGCGGTGGACGGGGTTTCATGGCGGATACTGCTCCGGGACCTCCACACGGCATACCACCAGGCAGCATCAGGTATTCCCGTCTCCCTGCCGGATAAAACAGATTCATTCAAGCGCTGGGCAGGACAACTCCATCAGTGGAAGAAAAAGGTTCCCCAAGCACTCATGGGCCCGGACTGCTGGCAATCACCGGCCGAAGCCGTTCCCCTGCCCATGGATCATCCCGATGGTGCCAACCGGCTGATGGATGAACGCCGCCACACCGTCCGGCTGACCCCTGATAAAACACGCAGGTTGCTGACCCGCGCCACCTTGGCCTACCGCACCCAGATCAACGACCACCTGTTGACAGCCCTCATGCTAACCCTGAAGGAATGGACCGGACGAGACCGGGTGCTGATTGACCTTGAAGGCCACGGCCGGGCGGATCTGAGCGGCATCATGGACAATCCCCCGGACCTGTCCGAAACCGTTGGCTGGTTTACCTCATTATACCCCCTTGAGCTTAAGATTCCCAAGACAGCAGAAAAGGCTGCCGATCCGGGTGCGGCCTTGAAAAAAGTCAAGGAGCAGTTAAGACAGGTCCCCCACCAGGGCATCGGCTATGGCATCCGGCGATGGCTGAACAGCGAAGCACTGCCCCAGGGGCAGATCCTTTTCAACTACCTGGGCCAGCTGGACCCCATGCTCTCGGACAGCCAGTGGACCTTTGCCCCGGAAGAGACAGGCCTTCCCGCAGATCCGTCTGAAAATCGTGACTATCCCATTGAGATCAACGGGCGGACCCAGGACGGATGCCTGAGCCTGACCTTCACATACAGCGGCCGGCAGTACGATCCATCCACCATTGAACGGCTGGGCGGCTGCTACCGGACCCATCTAAACAACCTGATCACCCACTGCGAACAGGGGGCGGGATATACCCCGTCCGATTTTCCGCTGGCAGGCCTGGGCCAGGACCAGCTGGACGGCCTGGCCGACATCTACAGCCGACAAATCGAAGATATGTATCCCCTCGCCCCCATGCAGGAGGGCATGCTGTTCCACAGCCTCAGGGACCCGGATGAAGGCATGTACTTTGAGCAGGTCCACTGCCGTCTGACCGGAGATCTGGACGCAGGCGCCTTCCAGCGGGCCTGGCAACACCTGGTGAACCGCCATGCCGTCCTGAGAACGGTTTTCCGCCATGACCTGGATGCCCCTCCCCTTCAGCTGGTAATGAAAGAGGCACAGCTTGCGTTCCGGTTGCTGGACTGGCAGCGAAAATCGGCTGAAGAGCGGCACAGGTGCCTGGACCGGCTGCTCAGTGATGAACGCAGCCGGGGATTTGATCTGGCAACGGGTCCGCTGATGCGGATTCAATTGATCCGGGAAGACCGGAAAAGCTGGCGCATGGTATGGCACCACCATCACATCCTCTTGGACGGATGGTCCCTGCCCATTCTGTTTAGAGAACTGTTTGAGGCCTACGACGCATTCAGGGGCAACAGGATGCCCCAACCGGAGCCGGCATTGCCCTACAAGTCATTCATATCCTGGCTCACACGCCAGGACCGCAGCACCACAACGACACATTGGCAGGCGTATCTTTCCGGTTTCAGGACCCCAACGCCCCTGCCCTGGGGAACTCAGGCGCCGTACAGCGGCGGTTTCCGGGAGTTGGCCCTGGAGATTGACAGCCGTCTGACAAAAAAGCTCACTGATTTCAGCCGCACCCGCCGTCTGACGCTGAATACCCTTGTCCAATGGGCCTGGGCCGCACTTCTGGGACGCTGCAGCGGAGAATCGGATGTGGTCTTCGGTGTCACCACTTCCGGACGCCAAACAGATGTTCCAGGCATTGAACAGATGGTGGGCCTGTTCATCAATACCCAGCCCCTGCGGGTAAACCTGTCAAAAGGACCGGTGATGGAGGTATTACAGTCCATACAGGCAGAACACCTTGCAAACGATGAGCACAGCCATATTCCCCTGTCAGATATTCAGAATCTCAGCGAGGTCCCCAACGGCACCGCCCTGTTTGAGACCATCCTGGTATTTGAGAACTATCCGCTGGATCAGGATGGCAATACGCTTCCTGAAACACTCCGGGCTGATGACGTGACGGGAATAGAATACACCAATTATCCGCTGACCCTTGCGGTAATACCCGGGAAAACCTTGGGATTCAAACTCACCTTCGATACCCGTCGCTATGGTGATAAAGATGCAAAAAGCCTTTTGAACCGGCTATTTCACCTGATGGAGACCCTGGTGGCGAATCCCGACAAAACCGCCTTACAACTGCCCCTGGCAACCGCTGCCGAAATCAGTGCCATTGAATCCTGGAACCATACAAACAGCCGTCATCCGGAAAACAAAACCGTGATCGACCTGTTTGAAGACCAGGTTAAAAAGACCCCTGAAAACACGGCCGTGGTATGCGGAGACCAGGCCGTGACCTACCGTGCCCTGAATTCAAAGGCCAACCGCCTGGCCAGATATCTTCGCCGCAAAGGCATAGGTCCCGACGTCCTCGCAGGTATTCTCATGGATCGCTCCATAGAAATGGTTGTGGCGCTGCTGGGCACGTTAAAAGCCGGCGGCGCATATCTTCCTTTGGACCCGGGTTCCCCGTTATCACGGCTGGCGTTCATTATCGAAGATGCCGGGCTCCAAGTCCTGCTGACCGACGACACCCATGCCGAAGACCTTGGCCTTCCCGACGATATACTAGTGATCTCCACGAAATGCCTTGGGAAGAGCTCCGAACAGGTTCCCGGGGACCAGACGCATGAATCGTCCGGCAACCCTGACCGCAGCGTCGGTTTTCAAAACCTGGCCTATACCATCTATACGTCCGGGTCCACCGGGCGGCCCAAAGGGGTAATGATAGAACACGGGGCGTTGCTGAACCATATGCTGTGGATGAAAAAAACCTTTGCCTTTTCCAAGAAGGACAAATTCTTCCAGAAAACCCCTTTCGGTTTTGATGCCTCGGTATGGGAATTTTATGCCCCGCTTCTGTCCGGAAGCACCCTGGTGATGGCCGACCCAGGCGGGCACCTGGATCCCGGATATATGCTGAAAACCATCCATCAGCAAGGGATTACAATCCTTCAACTGGTACCCACGGCTTTGAAAATGATGACGGAAACAGGAGAACTGCGCAAAGCAGCCTCCCTGCGCTGCCTTTTCTGCGGGGGTGAACCCCTGACTGCCGATCTGGCCCAGACCTTTTTCAAAGAATGTCCGGACACCCAATTGTTCAACCTTTACGGTCCCACGGAAGCGACGATCGACACCACCTTCTTCCGGTTGAAACCCGACACTTCGGACACAGCCATCGGCCGTCCCATAGACAACGCCCGGGTATACGTTCTGGACGAAAATCAAAATCCCCTGCCCCCGGGCGTCCCCGGAGAACTCTGCATTGCAGGTATCGGGCTGGCCCGGGGTTACCGGAACAATCCGGAACTGTCAGCAGCACACTTTGTGGAAACGGATATCTGGGGTGCCCCCCAGCGTGTCTACAAAACAGGAGACTTGGCATTGTGGCGCCTGGACGGCACCCTCGCATTTATGGGAAGACTGGACCATCAGGTTAAACTTAACGGATTCCGAATCGAACCTGCAGAGATAGAATCCGTTCTCAGGAAACACGAGGCCGTGACCGATGCCGCAGTGGTGATGCACAACGGAGAAACCGGCGCCAGGCTCTCCGGGTATGTCATCTTGAAAAAGGACATGCCCACCAGGGGGTTGTCTGATCCCATACAGTCAAGCCTGAAGGCCTGGGCCGGAAAATTCCTGCCCGGATATATGGTACCCGCAGATATCACACCCCTTGAAACCTTCCCCCTGACGTCCAGCGGCAAAGTGGACCGGAACAGCCTGCCCGCACCGGCGCCGGGACCATACTCCGATGGATTCCTGGCCCCCAGGAACCAAAGAGAGCTAAAACTGGTCCAGATATGGGAAGACCTTCTGGGCATTGCCCATATCGGAATCAGGGATAATTTCTTTGAACTGGGGGGACATTCCATACTGGCCGTCAGGCTGGCAAGCCAAATAAGCCAGGCCTTTAAAACCGATGTCCCCATTTCCTCCCTGTTCCAGGGCCCGACCATTGAAGCCATGGCCAGGTCGTTAGCACCGGACACCATATCGGAAACAAAATGGTCACCCATCGTTACGATAAACGGCAAAGGGCACCACCCGCCCCTGTTCTGTGTCCATCCCGCAGGCGGCACCGTGTTCTGCTATTGGGAACTGGCACAGCATCTGGGGAAGAATCAGCCCGTCTATGGGATTCAATCCAGGGGAATTGAACCGGGAGCGGCCCCCCTCTGCCGCATAGAGGACATGGCGGCCCGGTACATTGAAGGCATCAGATCAATCCAGCCCCGCGGCCCCTACCAGCTTGCCGGCTGGTCTCTTGGCGGGCAGGTGGCATTTGAAATGGCCTGTCTGCTACAGTCCCAAGGAGAATCCGTTTCTCTGCTGGCAGTCCTGGACGCATTCATGCGCATTCCCAATGAGGCCCCGCCTGCCATGCCGGATGATGCACAACTTATCCACGAACTGCTGACGGAGCAGGGTATCCCCCTTTCCCTTGATATGCTCAGGGAACTTAAGGCGGATAAACAGCTTTGCTACATCAGAGATAAAGGACGGCAGACCGGATACTTTCCGGCGGATATCAGCATTGACCAACTCCGGCGTTACTTCGGGGTATACAAGGCCAATCTGAACGCCTCACAGGCCTATACCCCAGACCATAGATTTCAGGGAAAAATCATTCTCTTCAAAGCGCAAGATCCCCTGACAAATTTAAAGAGAAAACCCGATCTCGGTTGGTCGGCCTATGCCAGTGAGGGGGCTAAGATTATTCCGGCGGAAGGCCACCATCACAACATGGCCCAGGCACCCCATGTAAAAAAACTGAGTGAGAAATTATCTTCGTACCTATTGCAGCCAGAAAACATAAGGATCACTGATAAAGGTCACTGATATGGATTGTCCTGCTTCTGGGGAACGGTCGGGGATTTAAGAATGTCTGACTGGACAAATTCCCTGATATTTTCTAAAGATCAATAAAGCGGAAACCGGGGTAGCGTTCGTTTCACTTCAACATCTTATTCAGAGGCAGGTGAAAATGGGACAGTATAATTTAAGGCGGCTTTTAAAACCGTCGCGAATTGCGGTGGTGGAAGCAGACAAAGAACCGGGCACCTTTGGCAATGCTGTCATGGCCAATTTGATCCACGGCGGGTTCAAGGGGACCCTCATGCCGGTGAACAAGGTCTGCGGGAATCTCCATGACATGACCTGCTACAGCCGTGTTGAGGCACTTGAGGAAGAACCGGACCTGGTCATCGTTGCCACACCTGCCAACGACGTGCCGGAGGTGCTCAGGGCCTGCGCCGCGAAAAATGCGGCCGGTGCCATGATCATGTCCGACATCTTTGGGGAGGATGAAAAAGAAGGCCGCAGGCTGGCATCGGAAATCAAACAGATCTCCCGTGACACCGGATTACGGATTCTGGGACCCCGGAGCCTGGGTATCGTCTGCCCGGGAGACAAACTCAATGCCAGCGTGGTTCCTGAGATGCCCCCGGCAGGAAACCTGGCCTTTATCTCCCAGAGCAACACCATCAGCACGGCGGTGCTGGACCTGGCAAAAAAAGAGCACTTCGGGTTCCGGCATTTCATCAGCCTGGGAACCATGCTGGATGTGGATTTTGACGATATCATCGATTACCTGGGCAATGACGGGGCCACCAAAAGCATTCTGCTGTATATTGAGAACCTGACCCAGGTGCGCAAGTTCATGAGCGCGGCCCGTTCGATCTCCCGGATCAAGCCCATTATCGCCCTTAAACCAGGCAAGGGCGCTGATCCTGAAGCCGATGCAGTCTACGATGCGGCATTCAGACGGGCGGGTATCGTCCGGGTGAATACCATTCAGGAGCTGTTTGACTGTGCAGAACTGACGGCCAAGCAGCCCCGGCCCATGGGAACCGGCCTGGCCGTCATCACCAACGGCAGCAGCCCCGGTGTCATGGTCACCGATGAACTCTACCGGAGCGGTCAGGCATTGGCCCCGCTGCCGGAGCAGGTGTCGGCCGAGCTGGACAAGATACTGCCGGCATCCCGGGGGCGGACCAACCCGGTCTGTCTTGCCGAGGATGCAGCCCCGCAAAGTGTTAGGGATGTTCTGGACGTCTGCGTTCGGGCCACGGAGATCCACGGCGTTCTCATGGCCCTGGCCCCCCCGCCCCTGTCCGATCCGGCAGACCTGGCAGAGGCCTTGCTGGCAGCCCTGAGCGGCCGCAGTTTTCCGGTCATCATCTGTCTGATGGGGGGCGCCCGCATTGCGGGGGCCATGGCCATGCTGAACCAGGCGGGCATCCCCACCTATGAAACCCCGGAGCGGGCCGTGAAGGCCTGTCTATGCCTGAGGGAGTATGCCAGAAACCGGGCAGCCCTGACCCAGATCCCCCCGAGGATGACCCGGCACCTCGGCATCAACCGGGAGATAGCAGTGGACCTTCTGGGGAAACCAAAGGATGGTGAGGTGATGCCTGATCCGGACTGCCGGGCTGTTCTGACCGCCTACGGAATGAAGGTTCTGCCCTCAGCCCTGGCAGAGACTGCAAAAGAGGCCGTTGAAAAAGCCCGGGAGATGGGCTTCCCCCTGGCCATGAAACTGCTGTCACCGGACATCACCCATAAAATCGAAGCCGGCGGTGTAAAACTGGGCCTGCGGTCCGAAGACGAAGTGAGAGAGGCTTTCGGGCAGATCATGTCATCGGCGGCGGCATCACAGGCTGCCAAAGGCGGGGTTCTCATCCAGCCGTTCATGGATCAGCCGGATTATGAAATCTCTCTAAGCAGCAGGCAGGACCCGGTCTTCGGTCCGGTCATCGGTTTCGGGCCCGGCGGCATATTTAGCGAAATCTCCAGGGACAGGGCCCTGGGCCTGCCCCCCATGAACCGCCTTCTGGCAAGTCACCTCATTGAAGCAACCCATGTTTCTGAGGTACTCAAGGGGGTTCGAAACCGGCCGCCGGCAGATGTTGAACAACTCCAGGACCTGATCATCCGGCTCTCCCAGCTGATGATCGATTTCCCCGAAATTCAAGAACTGGACATGAACCCCGTGCTGATCAAGGACACAAAGGCCGTGCTGGCAGGGGCAAGGCTGCGGGTCGCCCGCACACACATCCGTTCTCCCCACCACCTGGTCATCAGTCCCTACCCGGCGGAATACGAAAAAACCGTAACCGCCAAGGACGGCTCCCCCATTCTCCTTCGCCCGGTCCGGCCGGAGGACGCCCCCATGTTCCAGGAGTTTTACAAGGTGCTCTCCTCCAAGAGCCTCTACTACCGTTTTTTCACCCCCATCCGGGAACTCAAGCCGGACATGCTGGCCCGGTTCACCCAGATCGACTATGACCGAGAAATTGCCCTTGTGGCCATTGCCGAGGAAGCGGGGGTTGAAAAAATGCTGGGGGTTGCAAGGATCATGGGCGACCCGGACGCAACCACCGGTGAATTTGCGGTGATGGTGGGGGACCCCTGGCACGGCAAGGGGATCGGGGGCAAGATTCTCCGCTACTGCCTGGACATCGCCAGAGACCGGAAATTCAAAACCGTGGAGGGCTATGTCCTGGCAGAGAACAGCGGCATGATCAACCTGGGCAAGAAAATGGGATTTAATGTGACTCGGGACGGCAGTGAGGTGGTCCTGAAACAGACCTTTTGATCATCAATCGGAAGAATCGTCAATCCATGTCCGGGATTGTCTGTCCTTTCGCTGGTTCATTAAAGATAAAAGCGGAAACAGCTCACCTAAAAAATGGCCGTATAAGATCCGGGAAAGCGGTTAAGGCACAATCCGGTAGACGGCAGAAGCAATTCTGCCGTCCCGGCATCCCGGGCATTTCCCCGGTTTCTTAAAAATCTTCTGCTTTGTAAACTCAAAACCGCAGTTCATGCAGTAATGGGGTCCAGTCTTTAAAGGGAATTGAGCAGGCGTCTTCCGTTTCCTTTTTCAGCTAATGTCATGGCCTTTTCAAACATGGTACCGCACTCTGTAGAAAGATAATTTACCCCAGTGTTTCATGACCTGAAGGTCACACGCCACCTGAAGATCGGGAAAAAAAATCCGGTTATTCTTTGACACGCCTATGTTACAGACCCGTTGTCATTCAAACGGAATATCACATAATCATCCTTTCAGCAACTCGGGATGGATCAGCCCCACGGCCTCTTCACTGCACCCACATTCCCTCATGCCACGTCCCAGAGTTCTAATCTTGGTCCTGAAGCTCTTATAAGCTTCGGTGGTGGTGCTGTGGCGGGTGTGGCGGCGGGTGCGGGCCAGGCTTTTGACCAGGATATCTGCTATGGATGCGACGGCCCGTATGAGCCTGACTTCGCATCTGCCGGAAATGAGGAGATGATCATAAATCAGGGCCACTGTGGCCGGAACCTTTCTGCGACGGCCTTTCATGGTTATTGTTGTTCCCCCGCCCCGCTTCGTCATCCAGGCATAGGATTCAATTGTGTCGCGCAGCTCTGTCAGGTAGGTATCTGTCAGCTGGAGCACCTTCTGGTATTCATCTCCCAGCCGCTTGGCCTCCCGCAGGGATTCCCGGTCAATGGGATCTATGGTCCTGCCACCGCCGTACCGGTCCGAATAACGTCTTCCGTCCTTTTTATGGATCATCAGATGCCAGGCCGCTGTAATCCGCTCCTTTATATAATAATCAAATACCGCACAGAACCTGAGCCAGTCCTGGTCCTGCACCATCTCCTCTTTCAGGGTATCCCTGTTTTTCCTGATCTTTTCCAGGACCCGGTCACAAATCCCCCTGACCCTTTCATTTCTCTCTACGGCGTTTGTTGCAATGTAGAGATAGGCGTCCTCTGAAGTAAACAGGATCTGGGAAACGGCCCAGTATTTTGCCATCTCCATTTTCACGTATGCGGTGTCAGGGTCCAGACCCTTTAAAATCGTCAGCAGCCTGCCGTCATAAAAGGGAAGGATGCTCGGCTGGAATCTTAATTTTTTAATATAGGCCCCATCAATGCTGCCGTCCATGAAGTCGATGACGATACGATCCAGGAAAGAATGGCTGAGGTGGTATTTACGTTTGCCTGCCCCCACCCGGATTCTCGACCGGTCGTTTTTGGTCCGCCAGTCCGTGTCCGGTACCGGCAGAATCGGGGGGAAATGCTTAATCTCTGCCAGGGCAAGGATTCTTTTACCGGCAATGCGAAGGGAGTTGAAGGACTGGCCGTGGTCGATTTTGGCAAAGGTGCCGAAACTTTTCAGCCTCGAGTTTCCATCAATTATGGTCAGGCCGTAATTATTGGCGGACAGGTCGTTCTCCTCAAAAAAAATCGATGAAAAGGCAATCATCATGAAGCCCTTTATATTGTCGCAGAACTTGGATTGGAAATTCCTGAAACTGGCCCGCTTTTCCGGATCCTCGATAATATCCCGTATCGAATAAAAGTCCAGGCCTTCCGACGCCACTGTGTTTTCATTCTCAAGACGAATCTTGGGTTGCCCGGGGCCGATCAGGTACCGGTAAATTTCCCCGGTCATACATTCTATCTGGGCCTCCTGAACGCTTTCCAGCTCCTTGGTAAACCATACGGTCTCCCCTTCACTACCTTTTCTGGGCCGTGCAACCTGCAGTACCGGATGGGCACTGGCCCCGTGTTCCCGGATCAAACGCGCATCGGTAAAACTTTTGTATCCTATTCCCATGGGTTTCTCCTCAAACAAGGTTGTGTTGACGAAATAAGATTGAAGTATCGCCAAACACTATACACCCAAACAGATGGATAATTACAATAGTTTAAACACCTTGACGATATGTTTTTTCTCCCCCCCTTCAGCGTAGAGTAGATCTGAAGGGGCTTCTTTACCCCTCTAATCGCGACACATCGCCCTGTCATGCACCGGCCACAGCCCGCGGGATTTGTTCGAATAACGGCCATGGGCCGCCCATGAACGCCATGTGCCGAGCCCAAAACAAACCATGAAAGAATTCAACGAGTTGCTTGGTTCTTTCATATAAATAACCATAGTAACGGACCGTCTGCTCATATCGGCCGGGAATATGCGTCACCAGCCTGGCCAGAACGTTGAAAGTCTTCGTGAACTTCCGGTCTTTCGATGCATATACGACTTTGGCGGTACCTCATCGGAAGCTTTCGCCGATATAACATTGAAACCTGAATGGCGCCATGACAGCATATAACGATAACAGCATTCGTTATTTTGCCCTCTTTTTTGAGCATCTGGAACACCTCATACTGAAAAATCTCTTCCAGGTCTTCCAGCATGGCTCCCGGAGCGATATGAAGATCACCGCAATCCAGATATTTATAGATTACCGTCATGACATATGTCCGCCAGTAGCCATATCTGGATGCATACATATTATTCCAGGCCCGTTCCAGATCTTCAAAGTGATTTTCAACACATTTGTAGTATTAACTTGCCTTGGGATTGCGGGGCTGGTAAACATCAAAATTATGTATTAAACAATAAAACCGTTTAGCACACACTGGAACCTATGAATAAACTCTTTATTTTTCTCGTCTTTTCGGCGGTTGTCTTTGCCGGCTGGCAGCAGATCCATTTTATCCCGGGTCAGGCAGATCAGATGCCCATGGAGATTCTATCAAAAGCCATGATTGATTCCGCCGGGGCTGCTGTTGAACTGGCCATTGGCCTGATTGGGGTCATGGCCCTTTTCCTGGGCTTGATGAAGGTGGCTGGGGCTGGTGGGATGTTGACCATTCTGGCCAAATTAA
>MDTD01107879.1_pt1 | contig 32088 bp, 30 predicted proteins | sample 811221 | NCBI WGS metagenome assembly MDTD01 (sample SAMN05326646, study PRJNA326480) | marine metagenome | isolation source: seawater | place: Pacific Ocean: South West | collected 2011
CTGGGATCTTGAAGTGAAGAAATGATATTTCCTGATTCATCGATAGCAAAGACATGGCTATATTTGCGTATGGCTGGTCTCATCGAGTGAGGAAGCCTCTGAATGATTTCTCGTAACCATGGGAATTTAGACAATGCGTCTAGCGTGGAGTCTCTGGGTGCTACTAACCCAATCCAATAACGACCATTTTGACCGCGCACGATGTTGTCGGGAAAGCCCGGCAGATTTTCAATAAGGATTTCTCTTTGGCCGACGCGATCACCTTGTAACCAGTACTTAATTATGCGGTAGCTCCCGGTCTCAGCAACCAAAAGAAAACGTCCCTCGACATCCACAGCGACGCCATTAGCAAAATTTAGTCCATCAAACAGGTTAGAGGTTGCTTTGGTTTTTGGATCATGGACTAGGATGCGGCCGTGCCCACCGTGTTCGATTATATCCAGAAGACTGGCCTCATATGTTCCGCCGAATTCAAGCGCGCCAAATTTGGTTGATGCGTCGCTGAAATAAATCCTTCCATCTGGGCCAACATCGACATCGTCCGCGTATTTTATTGGGGAACCGTTAATTTGGTTGGCCAATATACTGACTGCTTTATTGGGCGAAATGCTTAACAATCCCAAAAAAGCATCTGCCACCAAAAGATTTGAGTTTTGATCAAATGCGATACCAAGCGGTCTTCCACCTGTGTTGACCCACCTCTCTGTAATGCCGGTGCTAGGATTGTGTCGAAGAATCCATCCTTCGCCAGAAGAAGCATAGACCATGCCATCATCGCTCAAAGCTAAGCCTTCAGGCCCATGAGTCCCGGCGATTTCGAAGAATTCTAGTTCCTCAAGTAATGTATTTTGCCGAAAAACCCCAATATAGCCTGAATGGTTTGGTGAGTCCCAGTGCTGTGGATCGACAGGTGTTGGCCAAAAATTGAGGTAGGTAATTGCTAGTATTACTGAAACCCATAAAGTCGAGCGCATAAATAATACTCCTTACAAAAAAACATTAGTGCTCGCCATACTGCAGTTCTTCTGGTTGATTTTCAATCTTATGCAGGTGATTTGGCGTGTCGCATTCAGTCAGGTAGTATGTCGCACTCATTTGAACCAACACGAGGTCTTCTGTGGAAGTAAATTTGATAACTGGAGTTATTGACGAGCTGCAAGCTCGCACCGAGTTGCTTCGGGGGTATCTTTGACTATCTGGGTTGCAAAGAGCGGCTCTCGGAGGTGGAACTGGAACTGGCCGATCCTGAGGTCTGGAATGATGCTGATCGAGCTCAAATTCTGGGCCGTGAGCGATCAAATTTGCAGCATGTAGTCACTACCATCGACTCTCTGTTTAATGGGCTTAATGATGCTAGCGAGTTACTAAAGCTGGCATCAGCGGAATCTGATTCAGAGATGTTGGAAGAGGTCGATCTTGAGGTCAAGGCATTGGAGGGCGAGTTATCAAAACTCGAATTCAGGCGAATGTTTTCTGGCGAAAGCGATGAGAATAACGCGTTTTTAGATATTCAGTCGGGCTCTGGTGGTACGGAAGCTCAAGATTGGGCGGAGATGCTTTTGCGTATGTACCTCCGTTGGGCTGCTGATAAAGGTTTTTCAGCTGAACTGGTGGAGTATTCTATGGGAGACGTTGCCGGGATTAAAAGCGCAACTGTACAGGTGACAGGTGAATATGCTTATGGTTGGTTGCGCACAGAGATCGGTGTGCACCGGTTGGTAAGAAAGTCACCTTTTGATTCGGGCAACCGACGTCATACTTCTTTTGCCTCTATTTTTGTATCACCTGAGATCGATGATGACATAGAAATTGATATCAGTCCGGCAGATGTGCGGACTGATACTTATCGGGCTTCAGGAGCGGGGGGGCAGCATGTGAATAAAACAGATTCTGCGGTTCGTCTAACTCATCAACCATCTGGCATCGTGGTACAATGCCAAAACCAGCGATCGCAGCACCAGAACCGAGAAAAATGCTGGCAAATGTTGCGGGCCCGCCTTTATGAATTAGAGTTTCAGAAACGCAGGACAGCCGCGCAGGTGACTGAGGAAAGCAAGTCGGATATCGGTTGGGGCAGTCAAATTCGATCTTATGTATTAGATGACGCGCGTGTCAAAGATCTACGCACAAACATAGAGACGCGAAATACTCAGGCAGTCTTAGATGGTAAGTTAGACAAGTTTATTATAGCGTCTTTAAAAGCTGGGTTATAAGCGGCTTCCCAATAATTCAGATTATTCAGGTTAATTTTTAATATGACTGATAAGCAAGACTACAACCGATTGATTTTGGAGCGCAGGAGGAAACTCGAAGATTTGCGACAGCAAAGCGACTCCATATTTCCAAATGATTTTCGGCCAGAACATTCAGCAAAATATCTGCAATTAGAATTCTCCCATATGAGCAAAAAAGATCTTGAGGAGCGGAACTTTATTGCGAGTGTTGCCGGTAGGATTATCAGGAATAGAGGCGCTTTCGTGGTTTTGCAGGACAGCTCGGCCATCATCCAATTATATGTCACCAAACACGCCAGAGAATTTGTTAAAAGTTTAGATCTTGGCGACATAATAGGAGCTATCGGTTCTTTGCAACGCTCCAACAAAGGTGATCTTTTTATCCAGATGGATGAGTGGCGATTGTTAACCAAGTCCTTACGTCCGCTTCCAGACAAATTTCATGGGCTTGCTGACCAAGAACTGAGATATCGACAGCGTTATGTGGATCTGATAGTTAATCCAAAAGTCAGAGACACCTTCAGGTTGCGGTCAGAGATAATTACATTTCTTAGAGGCTATCTAAATGCAAAAAGTTTTTTAGAAGTCGAGACCCCGATGCTGCAAGTTATCCCGGGTGGAGCTGTTGCAAGACCCTTTGTGACGCATCATAATGCCTTGGATATAGACATGTATTTGCGTGTAGCTCCAGAACTGTACTTAAAGAGGCTGGTGGTAGGAGGTTTTGAGCGAGTTTATGAGATAAATCGTAATTTTCGTAATGAAGGCTTGTCCACCCGGCACAATCCGGAATTTACAATGTTGGAGTTTTATCAAGCTTATGCTGACTACCTTGATGCAATGAACCTAACGGAGGATATGCTTCGCAATCTGACCCAATCAGTATTGGGCTCCACACAGGTAACAAATACCGATCACAGCGAAGAGACAGGAGGTTATAAGGAGCTGGTCATAGACTTTGGGAAACCTTTTGCTCGTTTCTCGATGTTCGATTCGATTGTTTACTACAACCCCTCGATTAATCCTGAAAACTTGGATAGATTAGACTCAGCTCGAGCGTTAGCACTTTCGCTTAATATTGCTGTGAAAGATACTTGGGGGCTGGGAAAATTACAATTAGAAATTTTTGAAAAGACCGTTGAATCTCAACTTGAGCAGCCTACTTTTATAACTCAATATCCTGCAGAAGTATCTCCTCTTTCCAGGAGGAATGACTCTGACCCATCATTAACGGATAGATTCGAGTTATTCATCGGGGGAAGAGAGATTGCAAATGGTTTTTCTGAGTTAAATGATGCAGAGGACCAGGCGGACCGCTTTAAGCAGCAAGTGTTGGAGAGGAATCGTGGCGATGAAGAGGCGATGCATTTCGATGAGGATTATATTCGTGCATTAGAATATGGCATGCCGCCCACTGTTGGGGAGGGCATTGGCATTGACCGGCTAGTTATGATTCTTACCGATTCGAGCTCGATTCGTGATGTGCTGTTATTCCCTCATATGCGACCCGAATGAGTCAACGCAGCTTCGGAAGGATGCGATATTTCTGATCCAATCGGTTTGTTCGCACTTTCCCTTGTTTCTCCTTTGATCAGCGAGTGTGTTACAAACAGCGATGCGGTAAGAAGAAGAACGGCGCCGCCTTGATGAGCTGTGGCTAATACTATAGGCATGTGCGTCACAAGCGTTGTGATACCCAAAACAACCTGAATAATCATCATAGCGAACATACATAAAATACCCGTTCTTATGGGTCCCTGAGGATTGGCTCTCATCGCAAAAAAAGTGAATGTCGAGACCATTACCACTATGAGGTAGGCAAACATTCTGTGATTAAACTGAATAGTTACAAGATCTTCAAAAGCTGAGAGCCAAATTGGACTCATTGAGTAGAGCTCTGGCGGGAAAAAACTGTTCCCCATCAGAGGAAACGTCGGGTAAAGATAGCCCGCTTTGGTGCCGGCCACGAGCCCCCCTGAAAGAATCATCATAAAAATGGCGCAGCTAATGATGGTGGACCCTAGCCGCAAGCTGCCTAGCTGCACCTCGTGTTTGAACAGCAAGTCCCAGGCTACCCAAATGATGCCCATGTATATTAATACGGCTGTCCCCAAGTGCGCAGTCAACCTGTACTGGCTAACGTTGGGATCGTCTACTAACCCGCTCTTCACCATGTACCATCCCAGAAGTCCTTGAAAACCTCCCATTATAAATAGCAACCCCAATTTTGGAGTAAGTCCGTGTCTCAATCGGTTTGTAAAATAGAAAAACACAAAGGGCACTAGAAACAACATGCCAATAAATCGACCCAATACACGGTGAAAATACTCAAATAAAAAGATTTTCTTAAAATCAGCGAGCGCCATTCCGAAATTTTTTTTCTGGTACTCTGGAAATTGCTGATATTTCAAGAACTCTTTTTCCCAATCGGCCTCCGTTATGGGGGGAATAATCCCAGTCACTGGATGCCAATCCACCATAGAAAGCCCCGATTGAGTTAGCCGAGTCACGGCCCCCAGTAGGATCATACCGAAGATGGTACCTGCACAGATCAGAAGCCAGTAGGCTACCTGCCTGTCATAGCGCTCTTGCTGCAATTCGGTTGCTGTAACATCCATTTTAGTCTCAATTTTTCCTTAGAATTTTTGTATAATAGCTACGCAAATAGTTGGGGTATAGACCTGCCCTTGGCAGTTAATCTTCATTTTAATCACATTAGAGACCCACGGTGTTATAGTTAGAAATGGGCTCAATGCTCTTTTTGGTTATCAAGTATCTCAAAATCAACATTCAAAAATGAAAGCTCGGGGATTGGATCAGTAGTCGAGTTGAAATTCGCGCGCGACTATATCAGTTTCGTGGTTAATTGTGAGGTCAGAAAATTCGTTTGCTGAATCAGATATCACAGCCAAAATCTCTATATTACTCGGACTACTCCTTGCAGCACTGGCTATTACTCCTATACTTTTCCCATTAGGTTTATTTATGGTATCTCCGGCCTGAGGTAAATCATTCAGTGCGCAAAGAAGATGACGGATCCGTCGCTTCACGGCTCCGCGATAATGAGCTCGCGCAATTATTTCTTGCCCCGTATAACACCCTTTTTTGAAATCTATAAAGTCCATTCTATCCAAATTGAGCATCTGCGGTATAAATAAATCAGTTGTATATTCTGTGACCTCAGCGAAGCCAGTGCGCAAAAGCAAGAGGTCGGCAAGATCCTCTCCAATGGGTCTAAAATTGTCAAGCAGATCTGTTATACTTGCTATGTTTTTGGACTTGTATGTCAGGGCGTATATTTCTTTCCCGAGGTAGTTGAGATAAAACGTCGGCGTTTTTCTCTCAGCCGCCTTGCTAGGCAGAGATTGTTTCACTCGCTGGCCTAAAATGTCAGCCATTTTTGGTCCGGTGATGACAAAGCTTTGATACTCTTGGCTTATATCAGATATTGAAGTCTTGAAAAAAGGAGCATATTTTTGCAGGCTTTGGATGGCCGAGTTTGTGAGCGAGGGATGCGTCTCCAAGATGATATCTTCATTTTCATTACAATGCCCAGAGAACATAAAAATGATTTTTCCTTTAGGGGTGCAATGGGCCCCGCGGCACACTGAGTAAGGGTCCAATGATTGTACATCGCATGTAAGTTGGCCTTGCAGAAACCGCCTGCTATCAATCCCACTGATCTTGATAAAACCTCTTTTCCTCGGGCAGACTAAGTTAGTGTCCGTTAATCTTTTGTAATCCTCAGCTTTTTCTCCGAATGATGCAATGCGATCACCCCATTGCACATCAGGCGGTATCGTATATCCGTCAAATAATCTGCTAAGATCCATGTTTATCCTTTAAGTTCTCAGAAAAATTTGAATTTCGGGCCTTCATAAGGATTCTAACCGAGAATGGGAGTGGTATGAATAGAAATCGACTTCTTTGGGCTTGCCGTCGGGGTATGTTGGAATTGGACCTGTTGCTAGGGCCATTTGTCGAGAGTCATTATGAGCATCTCTCTGATACAGATAAATTGGCGTTTGAAGTCCTTTTGGAACAGGAGGACCAAGTGTTGTACCAATGGCTTTTATCGCGTCAAATGCCGCCAGATGAAAGTTTTTGCCGAATAGTGGACATTATTTTGGCTGTCCATTGCAAGAGTGCGTCTGGAGCATGAAAGCGCTTTCAAAGGGATATGGACGCCGCTGTTTGGTGCTTTGCCTATTCAGTCAAAACCGTCAGGAACAATGATTGAATCTTTCGCGTCTTGAGACATTTCAGGATAGTCGAGAGTGTAATGAAGCCCGCGACTTTCTCGACGAAGAGAGGCGCATCGAATAATCAAGTCTGAGACCGTAACCAAGTTTCGCAGCTCCAATAAGTCACGATTTATTTTATAATTTCCGTAATAGTCTTGGATCTCTTTCTTGAGCAATTCGATTCGATTTTGAGCTCTTTCTAAGCGTTTGTTCGTCCTTACAATCCCAACATAATCCCACATAAATCGCCTTAATTCATCCCAGTTATGCGAAATGACCACTTCTTCATCTGAATGGAGTACTCTAGATTCATCCCAGTCTTTAATTGGGCCTGGGCTTTCTATTTGCGATGCGCCCTCATTGATAGACTCAGCTGCCGCGCGGGCATAAACTATACACTCTAGAAGAGAATTGCTTGCCATTCGATTTGCACCATGAAGCCCGGTGCAAGCGTTTTCGCCCACTGCGTAGAGATTATTGAGATCTGTTTGAGCTCGTTTGTCTACCAATATTCCTCCACATGTGTAATGTGCCGCCGGAACAATCGGGATTGGGTCACGTGTAATATCAATGTTAAATTGCAGACAATTTTCATACATATTGGGAAAGCGGTCTGTAATGAATGTCGAGGATTTATGGCTAATGTCTAGAAAAAGACAATCGCTACCCAAACGTTTCATTTCATGATCGATTGCTCGAGCAACCACATCACGTGGGGCGAGTTCAGCAGAATTATGGAAGTGATGCATAAAGCGATTGCCATCAGGTAGTTGCAAAAGCGCGCCTTCGCCTCTTAAAGCCTCTGTAATCAGGAATGACTTTGCATTTGGATGGTATAGACATGTAGGATGAAATTGGTTGAATTCCAAGTTTGCAATGCGGCACCCTCGACGCCAGGCCATTGCAATGCCGTCTCCGGTCGCGCCGTCTGGATTGCTAGTATAAAGATATGATTTGCTGGCACCGCCAGTGGCAAGCACGACATTCTTAGCGCTGAGAGCCTGCACGGTTTTTTGCTTAACATCCAAAAAGTAGGCCCCGACACAACGGCTTTTTCGAGATATGGTATGCGCTTGCGTTACCAAATCAACAGCACAATAATTCTCAAACACGGTTACGTTTTTTGCCGCTAATACCCGTTGTACAAGCGCACTGGTAACAGCTTTACCAGTGGCATCAGCGCTATGCACTATCCTACGATGACTGTGACCGCCCTCTTGGGTAAGATGATAGTTCTTTTCATTTTCGTTTCTGGTGAAATCTACGCCTTGATTTATGAGCCATTCAACAGCGTCCGGCCCATTTTCAACCACAAAACGCACGGTATCGCTATGGCATAGTCCCGCTCCGGCAATTTCGGTGTCTCGCACATGAGCTTCTTTAGTATCGTTTTTGTCTAAAACTGCAGCTATTCCTCCCTGCGCAAGCCATGAGGCGCCGCCTTGGAGGGTCGATTTGCTGATGATTGCAATACGATAACGTTCTTCAATGGACAGCGCTAAGGTTAAACCCGCAACGCCGCTTCCCACGATCAAAACATCAAAATATTTGTTTTTTTCCATTCTTTCGACATACACCTTGGAACCGTCATGATAATATATCAGGCAACCGATTGGCAGTCGCATCAATTATGACAGTAGGATTTTTTGCCAAGTAAAAAGTTTTAGATTTCTCACTTTTCCCTGATTATTTAAGTAACATGTTTCGAAATCATGCTCAAAAAAATGACACTACTGATGAACAATTGATAGCAATCGCTAAAAAAGGCGACCGAAATGCCTTTGAGCTCCTTGTTATAAAATATCAATTTCGGGTCAGAGCGGTTGTCTCAAAGTTTTTAAGGGATAGTAATGATGTCGATGACGTCACTCAGGACACGTTTGTGGCAGCCTATCGAGCGCTCGAGAACTTTCGAGGCGGCTCCCAGTTTTACACCTGGTTGTATCGAATCGCTGTAAATACCGCTAAGAATCATGCTTTATCGAGTGCCCGCCGCGCGCCAACCTTAGATGTTGAGGTTGAACTGGCCGAAACAGGCCATGGAAATCAGAAATTGCACGAGATAGAAAACCCCGAAACACGATTATTTTGTCAACAGTTGGCAGCCATAATACGAAAAATTATTGATGACTTGCCTGAAGACATGCGAACAGCCGTATCACTGAGAGAATATGGGGATCTTAGTTATGAAGAAATTGCAGAAATCATGGGTTGTCCGACGGGAACCATTCGATCGCGGTTATATCGAGCTCGAGAGGCGATCGACAAAAAGGTTCAACAATTTCTAGACGGAAATTAGTTACTTATGGAACAAATCTGAAATAGAATTGTCATACATGAGGTGTTCGCGCAATTAAAACCAATTGGGGTGGCTGTATGCCTGGAGTAAGGGGTGAACTGAAGGAGTCGCTATCAGCACTTATGGATGGTGAATCCAATGAGTTAGAGAAACGCAAAATTTTGGCCGCGCTTTCCACATCTGAGCGAGAAGATCTGTTGAAGATCTGGAACCGATATCAGATTTCCTCATCAATAATTAGAGGTGAAAATCTGCTTGCAGACACTGATTACAGAAATGATATATCTAGCAGTATTAGTGGCTGGTCTTTTGATAATCCAAAACCATTATATGCCTCGCAAGATATTTTCAAACAATTTGGAGTGGCCGCTTCTGTTGCTGTAATTACTATTCTTCTGGTACAGAAATTTAACGGGGCATCAGTGGAAGGGAACCTTAATGCTTTACCAGCTCAGCAACTGCAAGTTAATTCTCAAAAGGAACATTCGATTCGACATCCTGCTGGATTCAAACCCACTATTGACGTTCAGACTGTAAGCGCTGAAATTCCAAGAGTGAAAGCTACTGGGCGTAACAAAAGTGGAGATAGAGGACCAAAGGGAGAAGTAATTGATTCCCATAAAACAAATAATGGTTTGAATGAGACGAAAAACATAGAAGAAAAAGATGGTACTCATCCCATGGATAAGTCCTATGATGAAGGCGGCTAACTCGGGCTCGATTATTGCTCATCCTGTTAAGATAAATCTGCTAATTACTTTCGATTTTACCTTTGATTTGGATTGGAGTCAGGAAGAATCCCTCCTAGGAAAGCTTGCCAATAGATCGACCCGCTTGGAACCTTTTTAGACTTTCATTGGCGCATCGGGTTCGGAGTGTTTCTAATTAGAAAAGTTAACTTTGGTTGCTCGACAAAGCGAGTTTTCTTGGGCGAAAACGCAGTTTTGGTTGGAGGTCATAGAATTGGCTGATTTGTCCCCCCACCAAACCGAAATCAGAGGAAGGAGCGTACAAATAAAGCGTCAGTTTAACTGACGCCACTGCCATGCCAGCGGACAACCGCTTTCGTATGGACGCTAGCGGCTTTGGCTTAAAAACAATGATGACTGTCGTCAAGCTAGTCGAGATATGATCTGGAAATTGTTTCAAGTCCCCAAACCGGTAATGTAAAATGTGACCAGACCAGAGGAGGTTGTTTTCATGTCCTACAGATTTTATTCGGCCATGTTAGTTTGTTTGATACCGTTAATAGCCGATGCCCGTTTGCCTGATTTTACAGACCTAGTAGAGGAAGCCTCTTCGGCTGTTGTGAAGATAAACGTAAGTTTCAAAGAGCAAGACAGGCAGGGATTACCTTCATATCGTGGACAACTTCCAGACATATTTAGAGAGTTGTTGGAGCAACAGCGTCGGAGTCAGCAAGATCGTCCTCAGCGGTATTCGATGGGATCTGGTTTTGTTATTTCTGAGGATGGATTTATATTGACGAACCACCATGTGGTGAATTCCGCCGACGAAATTAGAGTAACTTTTGCCGATAGACAAGAATACGCTGCTTCTATTGTAGGCACTGATCGTCGCTCGGATTTGGCGTTGCTGAAAATTGAAGCTGAAAATCTTCCGGTCTTGACATTAGCAGATGACGATGATTTGCGTGTGGGCGAATGGGTACTGGCCATCGGGTCGCCTTTCGGCTTAGATTATTCGGTGGCGGCAGGCATCGTGAGTGCCATAGGACGTAGTATTCCGACCGAGCGGAATGAGACCTATGTTCCCTTCATTCAGACCGATGTTGCTATAAATCCCGGCAATTCAGGCGGCCCCTTATTCGATCTCGAGGGCCGAGTGGTTGGTATCAACTCGCAAATATACTCCAGGACAGGTGGGTCGATTGGCTTGTCGTTTGCTATCCCTTCTAGTGTGGCTTTGAATGTCGTGGAGCAATTAAAAAATAATGGAAGGGTTGATAGGGGATGGCTAGGCGTTGCTATTCAAGACTTAAATCAGCAATTAGCTCAGGCGCTCAAGCTCAGTAAAGCGCGAGGAGCGCTGATTAGTGCAGTAGAAAATGGTAGTCCCGCTGATGAAGGTGGAATAATACCGGGCGATGTAATCATTAATTTCAATGGAAAAACGATCATTGATTCAGGCGATCTCCCTCCAGCTGTTGGCGGTGTCAAACCAGGGGAAAGCGTGCCAGTAAAGATTTATAGGGATGGATCACAAAAAACCTTGACCGTCACTGTTTCTGCGTTAGCAGATTCTGGGGGGACGCGATCACGGCAAGATGGTGGTGATCGATTGGGTCTTGTGGTTAGAGATACAAATGATGGGGCAAATCAAGACCCAATGCAGCAGGACGGTGCTGCCATAAGTCAAGTCTCTCCGGGATCTGCAGCTGAAAAAGCTGGCCTGGTTCGTGGTGATATAATCGTTCAATTGGGACGTGTTCGCATTAGAGACGCTAGTGAATATCAAAGAGTGGTAAGAAAACTACCAGAGAACGTCCCCATACCGTTAAGATTTTTCAGGCAAGGTCGAGCGATCTTTAGAACGATCCAAATTTCTGGGAAATAATCTTTGGGAATTATCGGCGTCACTTTAGGGGGCGTTTCTGCCCTCGCGTCATGGAGTTGAGAACCGGAATAAGATAGAATCCTCCGGTGATTTTGCAGAGGTTTGAAAGTCTGTGTCCCATCTGGAATACATCCGTAATTTTTCTATTATTGCCCACATAGATCATGGCAAGTCCACCTTAGCTGATCGTTTCATTCAAATCTGCGGAGGTTTGACAGAGCGCGAGATGAGCACACAAGTGCTTGACTCGATGGATATTGAGCGGGAACGCGGTATTACCATCAAGGCGCAGAGTGTCACTCTCCAATATGCAGCAAGGGATGGAAAAAGATATCAACTTAATCTGATAGACACTCCAGGGCATGTTGATTTTTCTTATGAAGTCTCCCGCTCATTAGCTGCCTGTGAGGGTGCTTTGTTAGTCATTGATGCAGCACAGGGAGTAGAAGCACAATCAGTAGCTAACTGTTATAAAGCGATCAATCAGGGGCTCGAAGTATTGCCTGTGCTGAACAAGATAGATCTGCCACAAGCGGATCCTGAAAAAGTCGCTGATGAGGTAGAGGATATAATCGGAATCTCGGCAGAGGATGCTGTCTTATGTAGCGCCAAAACCGGATTCGGTATTGAAGAGATTCTCGAACAAATTGTGAATAAGGTGCCAGCACCAACAGGATCGATTGACTCTCCATTGCAGGCACTTATCATTGATTCGTGGTTTGATAATTATTTGGGAGTGATTTCACTAGTGCGCGTTGTTCACGGCGCACTCCGAGTAAAAGATAAAATTATTGCAAAGTCGATTGGGAAGGCGCATAGCGTTGATGCGCTGGGTGTTTATACTCCCAAAAGTCTGGACACAGGCATACTCAAAGCAGGCGAGGTTGGATATGTGATCTCCGGAATAAAGGATATAAAAGGAGCACCAGTGGGGGATACCTTCATCCATTCAAGTAATATTGATGTGCCCGCTTTGCCCGATTTTCAGAGGATCAAGCCGCAAGTATATGCTGGAATGTTTCCAGTAAATTCTGACGATTTCGAACTTTTTCGTGAGGCACTTGGTAAATTAGCGGTAAATGATGCTTCCCTGGTCTATGAACCCGAGAGCTCGGATGCACTAGGTTTTGGATTTCGATGTGGTTTCTTGGGAATGCTGCATATGGAAATTATCCAGGAGCGTTTGGAGCGAGAACATGATTTGGATTTGATCACCACTTCACCCACGGTTGTTTATGAGGTGGTAACGTCGCAGGGAGATTCAAAACATATTTCAAATCCCTCTCAACTTCCAGATATTGGGCAGGTGGCCGAATTGCTTGAGCCCATCTGTGAAGCCAATATTTTGGTACCTAAAGAATATGTGGGTAACGTGCTTGCCCTTTGCACTGAAAAACGAGGGGTGCAGAAGGACATGCAATTTGTCGGCGGACAGGTTTCAATAGTATACGAAATGCCGATGGCGGAAGTTGTGATGGACTTTTTTGATCGTTTAAAATCTGTGAGTCGCGGTTTTGCATCACTTGACTATGGGTTTGCCCATTTTCAAGTTGCGCCTCTTGTAAAACTTGATGTCCTCATCAATGGCGAGAGAGTGGATGCGCTTGCAGCAATCGTTCATCGAGGAGAATCTGTAAAAAGAGGTCGCGAGTTGTCCGAAAAGCTCAAGGAATTGATACCCCGCCAGATGTTTGATGTGGCAATTCAAGCTGCTGTGGGAGGAAATATTATAGCTCGGACTACCGTCAAGGCTTTGCGGAAAAATGTCACAGCCAAATGTTATGGTGGAGATATCACTCGAAAAAAGAAACTGCTAGAGAAACAGAAGGCAGGTAAACGTCGAATGAAACAAGTAGGAAGCGTAGAAATTCCTCAGGCAGCATTTTTAGCAGTTCTACAAACGTAATGCGTAACCATACTGAACTTAAAAAGAAAAGGTGACCATGAACTTCAACTTTGAGCTGATACTAACATCAATTTTTATTTTTTCTTTCTTGTGCTGGTTGGCTAATCGTTTTATTTTTGAACACAAAGATGGCCCGATCGAGTTCATAGCGTCTTTGGCCTCAGTTCTCGGGATTGTTTTGATACTTAGGTCTTTTATTTTTGAACCTTTTCAAATTCCATCGAAATCTATGGTCCCCACATTGAAAGTGGGTGATTTCATATTGGTTAATAAATGGACTTACGGGTTAAGACTGCCGGTGTTACGTTATAAATTTTTTGAAATTGGAAATCCACATCGTGGTGATGTTGTGGTCTTTTTTCCTCCTCATGAGGATCGGTATTTTATAAAACGTCTGGTAGGGTTGCCGGGAGATGAGATTCGTTTAGTTTCTGGTGTCTTATATGTTAATGGTGAAAAAGTTAGGCAACTTGCCCTAGATATCGAGGCGGAGGATTCGCACTCAGTAGTTATGAATGAATTTCTCAATGTTTCTGCTCATACAATCCATAAAAGGTTAGTTCCGACTCAATTAAGCCTAAATTATACTTCAGTGGTGCCCGAAGGACATTATTTCATGATGGGAGACAATCGTGATAATTCCAGTGATAGCAGGGTTTGGGGGCCGGTTCCAGCTCAAAGAATTGTCGGGAAAGCGTTTGCCCGTTGGATGTTCTGGGACGAGTTTCTTAGTATGCCCAATTTTTCCAGAGCAGGTTGGATACACTGAATCATTATGCCCGATTGAATTTACCGTCACATATCGATTAGTCTCTGTTCTAAAAACAGTCTGTAAAACTAGGGAGAAAGTGGTTGTGGGCTTTTCAAACCTTGAGGATAAGCTTCAATATCGCTTTACTGACGAAACAATTTTGGAAAGAGCTCTTACCCATCGCAGTGCCGCAAAAAAAAATAACGAAAGATTGGAATTCTTAGGCGACTCCATATTTGGCGCAATTACTGCTGAGTATTTTTATCTAACGCTTCCATCAGCCAGTGAAGGTGAATTGAGTCGCATGAGATCTCAAGTGGTGCGCAAGGAATCTCTGGCCAGCGTAGCGCGGCAAATGAATCTGGGTTTGCACCTGTTACTGGGTTCAGGCGAAATCAAGGCCGGATCGCATAACCGTGAATCAATCCTCGCAGATTCTCTGGAGGCATTGATTGGAGCGATTTATTTAGATGGAGGCTTTATCAATGCTCGGAATTTCGTATTGCATTGGTTTTCGGAAAATATGGAGCGTGCGATGAGTACACGGTCGATTAAAGATGCCAAAACCACTCTTCAGGAGTGGTTGCAGGGTCAGGGCAACCCCGTACCTCATTATCAGTTGGTCAAAACAAGGGGAGAAGCTCACAGTCGGGCATTCACGGTGAGTTGTAAGATTGAGCCCCTAGGTAGCGAATTCCATGCCACCGCAGACAGTCGAAGAAAAGCCGAACAGCTGGTGGCTAAGCAAATACTTGAGGCGATAAAGGCACGCCAATGAATGAAATAGTGACGCGATGCGGTCAGGTGGCGATCATTGGACGACCGAATGTGGGAAAATCTACACTCCTAAACCATATCATAGGCCAAAAACTAAGTATTACGTCACGCAAACCTCAAACAACACGTCATAGCTTACTAGCCGTTAAAACTGATCAAGAAGCTCAAATAATATTTGTTGATACCCCAGGAATTCACGCAAAGCAAGAAGTTGCATTGAACCGGATCATGCATCGCTCTGCACTGAGCGCAATTAATGACGTGGACCTTGTGCTTTTTGTCTTAGACCGTGCCGAATGGACTCTTGCTGATCAGTACGTTGCAAAATATCTTGAAAATATTAGGACACCAATTATTATTGTGCTCAATAAATTAGATGTTATTCAACATAAAGACCATCTGCTAGCCCAAATTGAACTCTTGTCCGAAAAATTTCCTGCTGCGGATTTTATTCCGATATCAGCGCTAAGGAAAACCAATATAGACTTGTTAGTTGAGCGAATTAAAGAAGTTTTACCAAAAAGACCTTTTGTCTTCGATTCAGAAGATATTACTAACCGCAGCGAACGTTTTCTAGTGGCAGAAATTATTCGAGAGAAAATTACCCGACAACTGGGCGCGGAATTGCCCTACCAAGCTACGGTCGAAATAGAACAATATACTTCTATCGATGATATCACGCATATTCACGCAATAATTTTTGTCGAAAGAGAAGGTCAAAAAAAGATTATGATTGGCAATAAGGGGCAACGCCTAAAAGCTATCGGGAAGAATGCTCGTTACGATATCGAAGCTTTATTGGGCTGCAGAGTGATGCTCAATACTTGGGTAAAAGTGAAAAATGGTTGGTCTGATGATGAGCGAACCTTGAACAGTTTTGGCTACAATAACGAGTTTTGAATTATGCGTTGGGAAGACGAAAGAGGTTTTTTGCTTCACACCATGCCTTATGGTGAAACCAGTCTAATCGTCGACTTGTATACCAGGTTATATGGACGAGTCAAATGCGTCGCAAAGGGGTATAGAAGGCCAAAAAAGAGAGGCGCAAACCGCCTTCTAATACCCTATGTTGAGTATTCGCTTTGCTGGTCGGGTCGCTCTGATCTAAAAACTTTGATAAGTGCCGATATTCTGGGGCCTCCGATATTTTTGCAAGAAGAGGCACTCTATTTTGGACTTTATGTCAACGAGTTAATCTACCGGTTATTTTTAGAACAGGATCCATTAGAGGGCTTTTATGATCATTATAAGCAGTTTATCAATTCTCTATTCAAAGGCCCTTTTCATGAATCGCATTTGAGAAAAACTGAGATGATGCTATTGAGTGAATTAGGCTACGGTTTAGTTTTAGATTCAGAGGCGGGCAGTGGGGAACCATTGGAACCCAATGGACGATATTTGTATGAACCTGAGTTTGGATTAAAGAAAGTGAGCCACAAAAATGCTAAAAATGTTTTAATGGGGCGACATATTCTTGCCATGCCGGATGATGATTGGAGTAATCCCTCGGTAATCAAGACGGCAAGGCAGATTCTCAAGGCAGCTATTGATTTTTATTTAGGCGGAAAACAGTTGCATAGTCGGAAGCTTTATCGTGATTTTAAGGTTTCTAAGACACTTTTTTAATAGGGTTTATGGTGATGGTGTTTTCAATTGGTACTGATATTGTTGATATAGCTCGCATCGAGAGGCTAATTAAACGATATGGAGAACGTTTTGGGAGGAGAGTGCTGAGTTTGGAGGAACTGACAGCCTGGCATATTAGCAAGTGTAGTCCAGCTTTCTTGGCCAAACGATTTGCTGCTAAGGAGGCAGTCGCCAAGGCACTTGGCACTGGAATTGGCAGCGGCGTTGGCTTTCAAAATATTATAATCAGACATGAAGCCAATGGGGCCCCCGCAGCATCATTAAACCGAGGCGCTGCCAAAGCTATGAGAAATTTTGGCGCAAGCAGGGTATTGCTGAGTATCAGTGACGAGCGCAGTTATGCTATAGCTTTCGCCATGTTGTCCAATTAGCGAAGAACTTGATGATTGGATAAATGCGACTTCAAAAATAGGATGTTATGTCACATAAAGCGAACATTTTCGTGGCGATTCAACGGCTTTTGCCAAAGCATTGGCTGTCAAGACAAATCGGGCGCATAGCGGAGTCTCAATGTGTGCCGTTGAAAAATCTGTTGATAAAACTAGCGATTCGCTGCTTCAACATTGATCTAGCAGACGCGGCCAGAGCTGAATTGGCCGATTATAAAAATTTCAATGACTTTTTCACTCGCGAGCTCAAATCTAGTTTACGCCCTGTTGACGATAATTTGAATTCCATAATTTCGCCAGTCGATGGTGCAATTACACAATCTGGGATTGCTCGGGGCGACATCCTTTTGCAGGCTAAAGGGATGACATATTCAATGACTCAGTTACTTGGTGGCCATGATCTTTCCAAAAAGTACTTAGATGGATCCTATATTACAATCTATCTATCGCCGAGCGATTACCATCGAGTGCATGCCCCTTGTGACGGGAAACTGTTGCGTTCCAAATATATTCCCGGCGAGTTGTTTTCCGTCAATGAAAGCACTAACAGAAATGTGCAAGGTTTGCTAAGTCGCAATGAACGTTTAGTTTGCGAGTTCGAATCTTCGAAGATGGGAAGGTTTTGCATAGTATTTGTTGGGGCTATGCTGGTGGCCGGGATTGAGACGGTGTGGGGAGGCGAAGAGCCAGTCGGGTCAGGATTTGTTCGAGATCTCAATTACAAAAGACGAGATTTAACCTATTCAAAGGGAGATGAAATTGGGCGGTTTAAATTTGGGTCTACGGTCATCCTTTGTTTTCAGAAGGGTGTTTGTAGTTGGGTAGAAGACTTGCAATTTAGTAATAAAATAATTTTTGGCCAGCGGATTGGAATTAGCAGAGTATCGCATGGAAGATAAATCACTATCAGTGTGTTCTTGAGCTATCGTGCACTGCTTCAATTAGGGCGCGCACATTTTCTGGGTCGATGTCAGGTGAAATGCCATGACCAAGATTAAAGATGTGCCCATTGTTTCCCTCATTAGCTTGAAGAATTTTTTTAACTTCACTTTGAATTACACTTGGACTGGCACGCAAAATGGCCGGATCCATGTTTCCTTGAAGTGCCGTGGTGGGTCCGATACGCGCTCTGGCTTGTTTGATGTCTATGTTCCAATCCAGTCCAATTCCATGACAACCCGTTGCTGCAATATCCTCTAACCAAAGGGCACCGCCTTTAGTGAATAGGATAACCGGGACCTCGCGACCTTCAGAGCGAGGGATGAGGTTATCAACAATTTTCTGCATGTAGGCAAGAGAGAAATTGCGGTACGCCGAAGTACTTAAAACCCCGCCCCAAGTGTCAAATATCTGTACCACCTGGGCGCCACTTGCTATTTGAGCGTTTAGATAGTCAATGATGGAAAGACTTAATTTTTCTAAGAGTTGATGCAGAATTTCAGGGCGTTCGTACAACCATAGTTTGCTTCGAGCAAAGTCGCGACTACTTTGCCCTTCTATCATATATGTCGCGAGAGTCCATGGCGAACCAGCGAATCCAATTAATGGAACTGAGCCCTTGAGTTCGTTGCGGATAAGTTTTATTGCTTCCGTTACGTATGGCAGATCCGCATCTGTTTTTGTGATCGATAATTTTTCAATATCTCGCTCAGTTCGCAGTGGTTTTCGAAACTTTGGGCCTTCTCCTTCGCTAAAGTATAGGCCCAAACCCATGGCATCGGGTATTGTAAGTATATCTGAAAACAAGATTGCGGCATCTAAATCGTACCGTTCCATCGGTTGCATGGTTACTTCACAAGCCAGTTGCGGATTAGTGCAAAGAGCCATAAAACTTCCTGCTCGTGCCCTCATTTCCCGATATTCAGGCAAATGCCTACCTGCCTGTCTCATGATCCAGATTGGTGTTCGAGAAGTTGGTCTTCCGAGTAGAGCTCGTAGCAGACAATCATTCTGAAGTTGGAATTGTTCTTTTGTCTCACTTGGGTGTTGCATTTTTCACATTCCTTGCAATCATCGATGGTGTTTATTTAAAAATAAGTTCCTATGCTGAACTTGGGTCGGGACCGCAGAACTCGGAAAGCACACTTTGAAGGTGCTCTTTCTCAAAGGTTTCAATGACTTTCGCTTTGCCTATCTTTTCTAATAAAACTAAACGCAACTTCTCGTTACGAACCTTTTTGTCTCTTAGCATTAACTTATTGAAATCAGCGATAGTCATGTTACTGGGAGGTTTGACGGGTAGAGAGCAGTGTTGCAATAATTCTGACACTCGATGCACGTGGCTAATTTCAAGGTTACCTCTAAGATATGACATCTGCATGGCCATAAGTATGCCAACGGAAACTGCCTCCCCGTGAATCCAGTGCCGATAATTTTGGAATGTTTCAATGGCATGGCCAAAGGTATGTCCAAGATTTAAGATGGCTCGGACACCTTGTTCAGTTTCATCTGATTGTACTACTTTTGCTTTAATTCGGCAGGATTGCTCAATGGCATAAGTAAGTTTTCCCACATCACGGCTCATCAATGAATCTATTTCTCTTTCAAGCCAATTAAAAAAATCGACGTCTGCGATCAGCCCATATTTTAAGATTTCTGCAATCCCGGCGGAGAATTCCCGATCCGGCAGGGATTGAAGAGTGTTTGTATCTACAATCACTGTTCGAGGTTGGTGAAATGCACCTATCATATTCTTTCCGAGAGGGTGGTTAACGGCAGTCTTGCCGCCCACTGAGGAATCGACCTGAGCTAAAAGGGTTGTAGGTACTTGTATGAATGATACACCCCGCAGATATGTTGCAGCGGCGAAACCAGTCATGTCACCTATGACTCCTCCACCAACTGCTATGAGTGTTGTGCTTCGATCATGTTTCTCAGCCAAAAGCTTGCTGAAGATCCCGTCCAATGCCTCCAAATTCTTAAATTGTTCTCCATCAGGAAGAATGATATCGTGGACTTTCTTACCTGTAATTTGCTCACGAACCATTTCCAAGTACAGTGGCGCAACAGTTTCATTTGTTACGATCAAAACTTGGTCGCCATCTATGTAATGCATTATATCTGCCCTGACAATGGTGCCTGATCCGATATGCACACAGTAACTGCGGGAGCCTAAGTCCACCTCTACCCGACGGTCCGATGGTAAGCTTCCATTTAAAATGAGAGACATATAAGTTTTACTCCATATACTTAACTTTTAACTTGCCATTCATTGCCGATGGAGAGATGCCATAAATTCTCAATGGCTTTGAAGTTTATCAGCGAGTTTTCTTACAGTCTTCGATATATGTCCACGACCAGATCTAAATACCATATCTGCCACCTGTCTATATAGTGGATCACGCTGATCCAGTATCTCACTAATTACCTTAGCGCGATCTTTTACTTGCAGTAATGGCCGTTTTTTATCTCTCTTTGTGCGCTCAAGTAGCTGCTCTTTGGAAGCAAAAAGGTAAATAACTGTTCCGGAGGCCGACAATAGCGCTCTATTCTTCTCCCTAAGCACAAGACCACCGCCAGTCGCAATCACGGCAGAGTCCTTTTCTGTAATCACTTGGGAAAAAATTTTAGTCTCGCGATCTCTGAATCCTTCTTCTCCGTCCATATCAAAAATCCATTGAATATCTGCTCCAGTTCGGCGTTCTATTTCTGAATCCAGATCGAGGAAGGGTAGGTTTAGCGTTTTGGCCAGGGACTTTCCAACGGAGGATTTACCCGCGCCCATTGGTCCAACCAAGAAAATATGAGTTTTGATCATAAAGATTCCGGAAATTTACGGTGAGGACTTAAACGATCATCGTATTATGATCATTTTTTTTGAAAAAATCAGAATTTTGGCTCGATTTACCCTCCATTACTTGGTTGAACCAATCTTTTGAAACAATTAAACATGTTAATTCGGCGTCACCATTAACATTAACTGCGAAATGATGCACTAAACTTTATCAAGGTTCTATAATAGGCATGACTGTTTTGAGGCCCACTTCAGAGATGAACGAGAAATATCGAAAGTATTGGACGTTTGTTTTCCTATCGGCGTTACTTGCCATTGGCACTGTTTTAGTTGTTTCTGCCAGTATATATTTGTATCTCAGTCCCAAATTGCCCCTAGTTGATGAGTTAAAAAAAATAGAGCTGCAGACCCCATTACGCGTCTACTCTCAAGACTTGAAATTAATGGCAGAATTTGGGGAAAAAAAACGAAATCCGGTTTCCTTTGAACAGATTCCTAGACGCATGGTTGATGCGTTCCTTGCCGCTGAAGATGCCCATTTTTTTGACCATGGGGGGATTTCTGTTTCGGGGCTCGCCAGAGCTGCACTCGAAATTGTTCGCACTGGGTCTATTCGCAGTGGTGGGAGCACCATTACTATGCAAGTCGCACGCAACTTCTTCTTATCCAGGAGACAAGAATTTACTCGGAAGTTCAATGAAATTCTTTTGGCGCTTCAGATAGAGAAAGAGTTAACAAAACAGGAAATACTTTCGCTTTATACAAACAAAATATACATGGGTAATCGAGCATATGGGGTTGGAGCGGCGGCACAGGTCTATTATGGAAAGACTCTGGAGGAGCTTACGCTTGCAGAGACGGCCATGATAGCAGGACTTCCTAAAGCACCCTCCAAATATAACCCGATTGCTAATCCAGAAAGAGCAATGCTAAGACGCGACTGGATTCTTGGAAGGATGCTGGCACTTGGTAACATCGATCAACTCGAGTATCAAAATGCAATTGGTGAAATCGATAGTTCATCTTATCATGGCTCAATATCGCAACTGGAGGCGGCTTATGCTGCAGAACTTGTCCGCCAAGAGGTAGTGGAAAAATTTGGCCTTCAGGCATATACCAAAGGCTACTCTGTCATTACATCGATTGACTCTCGGATGCAGAGACAGGCTGTAGAATCTTTGCAATCAGGCATATTAACTTATGATCGCCGGCATGGTTATCGTGGTCCAGAACGATCAGCAATTCAACCTCAGGATTGGCTCAATGTGCTTGCAGAAACTCCTAAATATGCAGATTTAGAGCCTATGATTGTATCCGACGTTGAAAAAGATTATGCCATATTAGTTGATGCTGCTGATCGTTTGCATACGCTTGAGTGGCAAGACGATCCTGACGGCGTCAGATTATATAGGACAGTGGACGCAGTATCCGAGCCTGTCGGCTCTCCACGTGATCTGTTTGACTCAGGTGACCTTATTCGAGTTGTGAAAGATTCGTTTGGGCGTTACAGGATAGCCCAACTTCCCAGAATTCAGGGAGCGATGGTGGCAATGGACCCGAGTGATGGAGCTCTGCGAGCTATGGTTGGAGGATTTGACTGGAGACACAGTAATTTTAATCGGGTAACACAAGCCACCAGACAACCGGGCTCAAATTTCAAACCTTTTGTCTATGCAACGGCACTTAAAAACGGATTTACTGCGGCGACAATTTTTAATGATGCTCCGGTTGTTTTTAACGATTCTAAACTTGAAGACACATGGCGTCCGGAGAATGACGGTGGGAAATTTTATGGCCCAACTCGGCTTCGAGAAGCGTTATATCGATCTCGGAACCTCGTGTCTATTAGATTATTGCGACGGCTAGGGATAGACCGAGCATTGGAGGGCCTACAGGATTTTGGATTCGAAACTGGAGAAATGCCGGTCGATCTTTCGTTAGCTTTGGGTAGCTACGCATTGACACCATTGCAAATTGTCACTGGATATTCGGTTTTTGCGAATGGCGGTTATAAAGTTAAACCTTATGTGGTAGATAAAATCATCGATAGGAGAGGTAATATTGTGTTCGATGCGGAACCAGATACCGTTTGCATAGAATGCAATGCTAAAGATGATCAAAAGATGGAAGTGAGCGCCGATGACAATATGACTTTGGATAATGAGTTAGAAGAATTATTTGATGAGTTGAGTAGAGAGGAATTGTCCCAAGAAGAGCGGAAGAGTCAAGAAATTATAAAGCTAGCACTGCAGAAAAGTCGTCCTAGCGCGAAAAAAAATGCCACACAAGTCCTTGATTCTAGGACGTCTTTTATTATTGATTCAATACTAAAAGATGTAATTATTCGCGGCACAGGTGTAAAAGCAAAGAAACTTAATCGTATTGATGTAGGTGGAAAAACTGGAACAACAAATGGTCCGAGAGACGCATGGTTTTCAGGTTATACTCCCCACCTAGCTGTTACAGCATGGGTAGGCTTTGATGATAATTCTGTCATAGGCCGAAGGGAGTATGGGGGCTCGGCTGCCTTACCGATGTGGATTAACTTTATGAGTTCGGTCCTGCAAGAAAAGCCAGAAATTGAGCGGTTGCAGCCAAATGGCATAGTCCGGGTTAAGATAGATCCGAAAAGCGGCAAACGAGTGGGTCCCAATCAGGATGGATTGTATGAATATTTCAAGAACGAAAATGTGCCTGCCAATCCGGAAGAGAAAACTGCGTTTCCTGATGATGGTGCCAGTCCATTGCCAGATGACCTCTTGTATTAGTTTTAGGGAAGCAGGTTAATCTTTTATCACGGATGGCCAATCATAATTGGCATCACCAATTGCGAAGAAAAAAGGATTCAATAAATCTTTTTTTGAATTGTAACTTAACGGCTTAAAATATGGATCTATCATTGACCCACCGGCGGCTTCTAGAATTGCGTGTGCAGCGGCTGTGTCCCACTCGCTCGTGGGACCCAACCGAGGGTAAAGATCAGCTTTTCCCTCAGCGATGTAACAGATTTTTAGTGAACTACCCATGTTTCTTGTTTCATAAGCGCCAATTTTATTCTGGATCTTCGTCAATAGAGAGTTGGCCCCGCCTTCGGCATGTCGTCTGCTCTCCATTATTACTATAGGTTCCTGTTTTGCGATTACTGAGTCCATAGTACGACATTTTATTACTCTCTCTCCCGCATCATCGCGTCTCGTTGCGCCAAGATTTTTACCGCCTAGATACGTTAAGCCTTGGACTGGAGCATGCACCACACCAAGGAGGGGTGCATGATTTTCGATTAAAGCTATATTAACTGTAAACTCACCGTTTCTCTCTACAAACTCGGCGGTCCCATCTAGTGGATCAACTAACCAGTAACGCTTCCATAAGGCCCGTTCTTCAATGCTTATGGATGTCGATTCTTCAGATAAAACCGGCAAATTAACATCGAGCTTTGACAGTCCCTCGATAATCATCTGATGAGCTACCTGGTCTGCTTCTGTTAACAAAGAGCCATCGCTCTTTGTTCTTATTTCAAAATCAGTGTTTTTGTAGATTTTAAGAATTTCATTTCCTGCGTCGATTGCAAGTTTTGATATAGAGTTGATTAGCTTGCGTCTCATTCTGTACTTGCTCAAAAGAAGAGTTTACAGTGTACCTAAATTTCTTGATTCGTCTACTAAGTAAAGCGTTCGTTGTTTGTATGCCAAATAGTCAACATCTGGTGCCATATGTTATTTAACTGGTCGGAGATCGATACAGTCCTGCTTGATATGGACGGAACATTGTTGGATTTGCGTTTCGACAATTATTTTTGGAGGACCCATCTTCCATTGCGATATGCAGAGCTTTTTGAGTTGGATCTATCTACCGTAAAGAGCACTTTAATTAGGCGACTAAAAGAGAAAGAAGGGACCCTAGATTGGTATTCGACCGAATTTTGGTCACGTGAACTTTCTTTAGACGTGGTGGCGCTGAAGCGAGAGGTGAAACATTTAATACGCGAGAGACCGAAAGTATCTGAATTTCTTATTAACCTCGGGATTAACGGCAAAGAACGAATTTTGATTACCAATGCTGACCATAATAGCATCGATATCAAATTTGCTGCGACCACGATATGCCAGAATTTGGATAAAATAATTTCGTCACATGAACTAGGATACCCTAAGGAGTGTCAAAATTTCTGGTTGGCGCTTCGGAAAAACTTTGCTTTTGATCCAAATAAAACACTTTTCATAGATGATTCAGAAGCAATTGCATGCGCAGCAAAAGAATTTGGTGTTGCAAATATCCTGACCATCGCTCGACCAGATAGTTTTGGTGGGTTGCGCGAGCCAGGCGAGTTTATGGCGCTAAATGATTTTGATGAATTAAAGATTTCGGATTGCTAAAGTTAAGCCATGGATAAAGTGCGTTTGGATAAGTGGCTTTGGGCTGCACGTTTTTATAAAACACGCCCATTGGCCAAGGTTGCTATTCAGACAGGTAAGGTTAAGGTGGATGGACAGAAAGTAAAACCGAGCCGACAAATAGAGATAAATGATAAGCTTCTGATTCGAACGAATTTGGATGATTTAATCATAGAGATTAAAGGTCTCGCTGAGCGGCGGAGCAGCCCAGCGAGCGCAAAAATTCTCTATGCGGAAACACCAGAAAGTGTCCATCAACGCGAAATCGAGAAAGCCAAGAGGCAATTGGCACAAAGTAATTCCTCGCGGACTAGGCGCCCGAACAAAAAACAGCGAAGATTAATTCATAAGTTTCTTGGATCCTGAATTGAACTAACAATGAGGGGTCAGTAACGTCGACGCCACATGTAATCTGTTTTTTTCTTAAAAATTACTGACGATGTTTCCAGTTTTAATTGAATAATCGAATAAGGAGCCCTAGAAAAGTCTCATTGGAAAATGTAAGGCTTTTTCGATGCCGAATATAATTTTAACGAGCACTAATTTGGAGTATCATTACCGCCTGTTTTTTAGGGTATCTTTGGGCAGAATTAAAAAGTCTATAGCTCAATGCCTATCAGACAAAAAGGAATAATATCTTTAAATTTTTGATATACTCGCGGAGGCGCTCGGTGCTGCGCTCAGGCTTTAAAAATAAGAGAAAAAATGCATGAATAAAGGAAGAGTCTTCGCTGATTTATGTTCCGCGGAATTGATAGAACATGCTCTCGTAGGCGCCGAAGGACGACTAGCCGATACAGGAGCCTTAGTAGCTTTTACGGGGAAAAGAACCGGTCGTTCTCCTTCTGACAGGTTCATTGTGAAAGACTCCACGACTTCTAACACTGTCGACTGGGGCTCTGTAAATCTGGAATTTGACAAATCACGATTTGATAATCTTTGGAAACGAGTAGACGAATGTATTCATGGCGGAGATCGCTTTATTTCTCACCTTCATGTCGGTCAAAATTCAGACCACTATCTTCCAATATCAATTACGACACAGACAGCTTGGCATGCTCTTTTTGCCCGAAATATGTTCATTCGTTCGGCTGAATTTAATCCTAGAGCCCTCCCCTGTTGGGAGATTCTTCATGCATCAGGATATGAGTGTGATCCAAAACGAGATGGTGTAAACAGTGATAGTGCACTGTTGATAGACTTTGAAAGCCGCAGGGTCTTGATCGCGGGTCTGCAGTATGCCGGCGAAATAAAAAAAGCTATGTTCTCAGTGCAAAATTATATTCTCCCCGAAAATGATGTCATGCCAATGCATTGCGCCGCTAATGTTGGAGAGGCAGGGGATACAGCGCTTTTTTTCGGGCTTTCAGGCACGGGAAAGACTACCTTGTCGGCGGATCCGGATCGTTACCTTATTGGAGACGACGAACATGGCTGGACAGATGGATGCGTCTTTAATCTTGAGGGCGGTTGCTACGCAAAGACTATTAATCTTAGCAAAACCAATGAACCTGTGATCTGGAATGCGATTCGTTTCGGCTCAATTCTAGAAAATGTTGTGATAAGTGACCAGCTTCGTGTTGCAGATTACGATGATACTTCTGTGACCGAGAATGGTCGATGCAGCTACCCGCTTGAGCACGTCAAAAAAAGAAAGGTTGAAAATCAGGCTGGAGAGCCTCGCAATATAATTTTCCTGACTTGTGATGTGACCGGTGTGTTGCCGCCTGTCTCAATACTAACTAAAGAGGGTGCTGCTTTTCACTTTTTAAGTGGTTATACGGCGAGGGTTGGATCCACTGAAGTCGGCGCAGCAGCAGGCATCCATCCTACTTTCTCGACATGTTTTGGGGCACCCTTTATGCCGCGACCGGCTAAAGTGTATGCAGAGCTTTTGATGGATAAAATTCAAAAATTTCAATCAAGAGTATATCTTGTCAACACTGGTTGGACTGGTGGATCGGGGGGTGCAGAAGGATCTGGTTCTCGTTTTCCTATTCCAATTACCAGGTCCATTATCACAGCTATCACAAAAGGGCTCCTCGAGGATTGTGAAACAGAACATTTAAGTCTTTTTAATCTTGATATTCCACTTTATGTGGAAGGTGTGGACAAAAGGTATTTAAACCCCAGAAAGAATTGGCCCAATCAGGCGCAATACGACAGTCAAGCAATTGCCTTAGCTAAGCTGTTCATTGAAAATATTGCTAAGTTTTCGCCTTCTCAGGACATCCTTGACGCAGGACCCAGGATTATTCATTCGTAATATTGAATCTGAAAGCCGACGAATAGCGGCTGATTATTTAGTCAACGCATACTGACACTATGGGGAACTTCACATGAAAGAAGAGATCTTTCTGCGGCACCCGGGTTCACTGCTCCTCGCCACCACAAAATTCAGGTCTGCTTTGACTCAAGTGGGGTTGCTCGATTTACAAGAGCGCATCGCGGGCGTAACTCCTAAATCATCAGTAGCCTTATTTTTAGCAGTTTAGATTCCCACCTGGTACAAACCCCCAAGGCTTCGGGATCACTCAAGAGTAGAGTACATACCAAGCTGGTATCATGGCAAAATCGGTGGCAGAATAATATAAATATTCTGGTTTGTAATTCCCTAGCTTCTCGCCGAATCATTGTCAGCGGGACAATTGGAGTAGGTTGCGACGATTGTGTCTTCTTCTGACCCGACAAAGTTGTGCCACAGGACGATTAACGCACTTTTGAAATCAGCATCCTTGCTTTTAAAACATGTATTTTTCTTATTGGTATTTTGCATACATGCAAACAACAGACGCAGATGACTTTCTTCGCATCTCGCACTTAGCCGGTTGTTAGAGTCGTGTCAAGTATTCGCTCAAACGATCATTATTCATAACAAAACGAGTCCCGTACTTCTCCGCGGACTCCTTAACAGCAGTCATATTGACTGCTTCTCCGACCTGAACCACTCCTACCATAGCCATTATTACGTGAGGATCGCACTGATAAACATAAACTCCTTCGGTGTCAAATGTTACGCTAATGTCTTGATTCATAATGCCGGCCCAAGGCGCTGCGCCTTCTGGGATCATCCCTTCAATAGAAGCCGAATTGTGCGACAAATCAGTGGCTTTAAAATGAATGGTGTCTCCCTTGGAGATCTTTATGACGGCTGGTTCAAAAATCATGGTCCCACCATCGCCAGCGTTGAGCATTTTGACTGTGTGTTCTGACCCCTCGGACAGCCCAACTTTTTGTGAAGCGTTGGACATTTCCACTGCAGTGCTCTCGGATGTCAGATCGCCTTTCATTGTGACCTTGCCAACCGGGGCAATACGCTCAGCTACAGCCCTGTGGGCTTCTGCAAGCAGCGCTGCTTGTTTTTTATTCTCTACCTCGGCCAGTGCATCATTAAAACCAGTCAGGTCCCTCTTGAAACCCAAATTAACCGCATCTGAACTGCAGCCAAATAAAAAAACAACAGCGGATAGTAATAAACTCTTAAAAGCGATCTTCATTTTTTAAACTCCAACAGTTCGTTTTAAATAACGCACAGTATTGTACACTAGTGTGGTTATATTACGTACATATCTTCGATATCAGATGGATAAATAAGCTATTTAAGAGATTGAATTCCTACTGCGGCTCGCAGTTCCTTCATGAATTCTAGTGAATGATGCCTTGCCCTCTCTGCCCCATCAAGAAGAACTGATTCTATTTGATCAGGATTTGCCATTAGCTCATTATAGATTTCTCGGGGTCTTTCTAATTTGCCATTGATAAGTTCAAACAGTAACTGCTTTGCTTCTCCCCAAGCAATGCCGCTGGAGAATTGATGGCTCATTTCCTGAATTTGTTCACTTGTTGCAAATGCACTCCATAGCTGGAAGACAATCGAGCTTTCCGGATCTTTGGGCACTCCGGGTTCAAGCAGGTTGGTTTTTATTTTATTAACATGCTTTCTCAGTTGCTTTTCTGACAAAAAAATAGGTATCGTGTTCTTATAACTCTTGCTCATCTTTCGACCATCCAAGCCTAGGAGCGTTTCATGATCTTCGTCAATCTGAGCCTCAGGCAATTCAAAGAATGTACCGTAATGATGATTAAACCGCTGCGCAATATCTCGAGCCATTTCTACGTGCTGCACCTGATCCCGACCCACTGGAATAATTTGAGCATTGAACATTAAGATGTCCGCTGCCATTAATATTGGATAGCTAAAAAGACCCATTGTGATCCCGTGATCCGCATCCTCTCCAGTCGCAGAATTATCTTGAACTGCACTTTTATATGCATGGGCTCGGTTCATCAAACCCTTCGCAGTCATGCACGTTAATAGCCAAGTCAGCTCAGGAATTTCAGGAATATCTGATTGTCGGTAGAACATAGCCTTGCTTGTGTCAAGCCCGAGTGCCAACCAACATGCAGCAACTTCTTTGGTTGATTGATGAACCAAACTCTTGTCTTGTGTTTTTATTAATGCATGGTAATCGGCAAGAAAGAAAAATGATTCAATCTGATCGGATTGACTCGCCTCTACTGCTGGTTTGATCGCACCAATATAGTTGCCGAGATGAGGAGTACCCGTTGTAGTAATCCCTGTTAATACTCTGTTCTTCTTCATGATAAGCGTGCTTCCCTGAATCTAACTTCTGCTATAGTTACCGGTTTGTGATTGCGAGTGGTTCGTGATAGTCGAAGAATTTAATTAATCCTTTTTCGAGAAAATTCGGATCCCTCACGCCAGCGGTCTCTCGGCACGAGTGCATGGCTAGTTGAGGTATACCGACATCAAGCGTGGGAATCCCTAGCCTGGCAGAAACAATTGGTCCGATAGTGCTGCCGCAACCAATATCACTGCGGGAAACGAAAGTTTGTAAAGGTATACCGGCATCTGAACAAATCTTTTTAAAGATGCTTGATGTGATGCTATTAGTTGCATAACGCTGTTTGACGTTTACTTTTATCACTGGGCCTTCATTGATAATAGGTTGATGCCTATCGTCATGCATCGATTTATAGTTAGGATGCATTGCATGCGCACTGTCACAAGAAATGAAAAGTGACCGTCTCATTACTCGGTCTCGAACTAAATCATTTCCAACCATTCTTTCAAGCACTGACTCAAGGAAAGGTCCGTCGGAGCCCGATGACGACACACTTCCAATTTCCTCATGGTCGCTGCAGACCAGGACGCAATTATGTTTCCCATCCGCAGCAGAGATCGCTTTTGCGGCAACATAACAACTGAGAAGGTTATCAAGACGGGCTGATACTAGAAATTCGCCATTGATGCCAATATTAGATGCTTTTTGAAAATCATATAATGATAGTTCGTAATCCAGAACCTTTTCTCCCATTGATAGAAAGTTCTCTTCCAGAATCTGTCGAAAATTTCGTTTATTTTTTGTTCTCATGAGAATAGGTGGAATATCGGTTTGCGCATTTACCGAGCGGTTCTTATTTGCATCGCGGTCGAGATGAATGGCTAAACTCGGTATAATAGCCACGGGACGCTTGAAATCAATTAACTTTGTCTCCAGTACACCACTACTTTTCTGAAAGATGATTCTGCCAGCGATCGATAAATCTCTATCGAACCATGGGTTAAGTAATGCACCGCCATAGACTTCAACACCCAATTGCAAATATCCATTTTTTGTTATGTCAGGATTTGGTTTAATCATCAGACAGGGACTATCGGTATGAGCTCCTGCAATTCGTAGGCCGTGTTTGAGGGGGTCCGAGTGACCCATCACAAATGCAATTAGCGAGGAATCATTGCGGACCACGAAATATCTGCCTCCTTTTTTTAGGATCCATTCTTCTTCTTCATGGAGCTTTTGGTAACCTTCGCTCATCAACAGTTTTGATAACTGCTCCGTTGCATGAAAAGGAGTTGGCGAAAGATCTAAAAAATCTCTGAGATCTCTGCTTAATTTATCGTGAGTTTTTTTCATTAAATTAAACCTAGTTCATTATAGTTTTTTTTTAACTTTGTTCTTCAAACTGCTTGAGATTATTGAGAATATGCAACGAAAAACAGCGCTGAGCCCAGCAATATACGATAAATGACGAAGGGTAGCATCCCAATTTTAGTCACAATGAGCATAAAACTTCGAATGCAAAAGTATGCTGTCACGGCGGAAACAATTATCCCGATGCCTAATGGTATGAGGTCTATTGAATCGTTCGCTCCCAATTGTGAGCCTTTATACAGGACACTCATTGTGATGATTGGAATAGACAATAGGAATGAAAAATGAGCCGCGTCTTCCCTTGAATATCCCAGAGCCAAAGCTGATGTAATGGTTATTCCTGATCTCGATGTTCCAGGAATCAGCGCTAGTGCCTGTGACAATCCGATCAGAGCGGTATGATACCAAGTCATCTCTTGAAGAGCCTTATTCTTCGTACCCTTAAAATCTGCCAAGCCGAGAATCAAACCGAAAAATATGGTTGTTGAGGCCAAGACTAAAATACCTCGGAGATTTTGTTCAATAGCTGAAGCAAAAGCCCAGCCGCAGATGGCCGCAGGGAAAGATGCCAGTATTAGTTGCCATGCCAGCTTGGTGTCCTCAGAAGTGCTGCCAGTTGACATGGTTTTGAACCATGCTGCAATCAGTTTCTTGAGTTCTTTCCGCAGGTAAAAAATTACTGCAATCAAAGAGCCACCGTGAACAGCTACATCGAATGCTAAAGTTTGATCGTCCCAACCAAGTATTTGAGTCGGCAACAGCAGATGTCCAGAACTAGATACTGGCAAGAACTCCGTGACTCCTTGAATGATGGCCAGCAGAGCGGCTTGATAGTTATCCAATTGAAATTAACCTATTTTTTTGTCCATGCTTCCGGTCCACGCAAATAGACTAGGTCTAAGTCACTTATGGCTGAAAGGAGGTTTCTTTTTTCATATTCATTTGCTAATTCGCAAATATCGATGGCACTTGGATATAGATCTATGACATTCCAGTGTTTTAACTTTCTTTCAGGAAAAAGTTTTGTTCCTTCCCCGACCACTGCAATTGGGTTTTGAGTTTTCGCTAGGTCTCTCGCATCTTCTTTGCTCATCAGGCAATCGTTGATTTCCCTGACGAATCGGCTTCCGCGCCAACGGTATCCTCCAATTGCAAATTGTCCCATTCGGGCATCAATTGC
>MDTD01191158.1_pt1 | contig 32077 bp, 32 predicted proteins | sample 811221 | NCBI WGS metagenome assembly MDTD01 (sample SAMN05326646, study PRJNA326480) | marine metagenome | isolation source: seawater | place: Pacific Ocean: South West | collected 2011
CATTAATAAGTTTAATATCAAAACTTATTTCAAAAGCTTATCAAGATTTATTGCTAATTATTTCCTGTCTACTATCGTTGCAGACCATTGAGCGTCCGCCATTTTCTTACTATCAACAAATGCTTCACCTTTGTATTTCCATACCCTACCATGAGATCTAATGGCTTCAATATTAAGTTCAAGTCTACAATTTGGTATCACAGGTTTTCTAAATCTTGCTTTTTCAACACTCATAAGAAAAACTAATTTATTTTCATATTCTGATTTATCTATACCAGCTGCGGTAAGTGCGGCAGCAGCTTGACCGAATGCCTCTACAATTAAAACACCAGGCATAACAGGTTGTCCAGGAAAATGGCCTTGAACGTAAAAACTATCCTTTTTAACATTTACAATTGCTGTGGCAGAAAATAATTTTTTAATATTAATTAGTTCATCAATTAAAAGCATAGGTTCTCTATGAGGCAGTAAATCAATTATTTGTTGTTTTGTTAATTTATCACTCATTAATTTGAAATTTTGTAATTTTTTTATTTACATCTTTTAATATATTTTCAGTTAAATCTAAACTTGATTTTCCAATTAATAATTGTTTTGATGAAAAAATAACATCAATTTTATTTAACTCAGCATAATCTTTTAAAATTTTATTAATTTCGTTAATAAATGCTTTTGTTACAGCATCTTTTTCAGATTTAAATATTTTTAATTGCTTTTTTCTGTAATTATTAAATTCATCAATTTCAATTTTTATCGAATCTACTTTTTTTACATACTCATCAGATTCAAGAATATTTTTTTGAGATAATAAGGATTTTTCACTTTCAATTATTTTTGATTCTTTTAATTTAATTTCTTTCATCATTTTTTTATTTTTTTCCGAAAAATAATTTATTATTTTTTTTCCGACAATAGAAGTTTTTACAATTTTATCAAAATTAGCATAAGCAATTGTTTGAGAATAAGAATTAGAAATATAAAAAGTTAATATAAATAGAAAAAATAGAAATTTATATTTCACTAAAAGGTTGTTCCTATATTAAATCTTACAGTTTCTGTTTTATCTGTTGACGATTTAGTTAAAGGAATAGCATAGGAGAGGCTTAAAGGTCCAACAGGTGTAAACCATTCAACAGCTAGTCCTGTAGATGATCTAATTTTAGAATTTTCATCAATTGATGAATCATAATCAACTCCCCATACATTTGCTGCATCATAAAAAAAACTAAAATCAAGGTTTTGAACATCTGCAAATAAATTTGGTAAAGTTGTAGCAACATTGAAGGCTGAACCATAGTTTCCACCAATAAAATCTGTTCCATCTTTAGGTCCAATTTTACCCGCCTCGAAACCTCTTAATTTTCTTGATGGGATAAAAATTCTTTTTGTAATTCGGGCATCATCGTTAGAAATAGAATTTGATGAAGCTGTAAAAAATCCCAAAGAAAATACCAAACTATTATTTGTTTCAAAATATTTTGTATAATTTAATCTATTTATTAAAGTGTAATCTTCTGAATATATCGGCAATTCTTGAGAAAATATAAATTTATAACCATCTGTAGGATTAAAATTTTGATTCAATTTATTTAAAGCTATATCGTAATTTAAGTTTAGGTCTAGATAATCACCTTGCTGTTTCTTTTTTGAAGCTGAGGCTACTGAATTAGTGGTAATACTCTCATATGAAGTATTTATAGATGGCGCAAAGAATATATCTCTATATTGTTCATAATAAGTTCCAAACCCAAATCCTGTTTTTTCTGTTTTGTAACCATAATTTGTTAAATAATCCTCCTCAGATCTTTCAAATGATCTGTTGAATGATTTATTTGAATTTTTGTAATTAGGCTCATTAATAAAAAGCCTTCCTTGTAATGAATCGTCGGATAAGGATAGATTAGTACCTAATTGTTTACCCTCACCTAAATAATTATTTTCTGTTATTCCTAAACTAATAGATGAACCTTGTGTACCAGTTCCAGCAGCAGCAAAAATCTCACCTGTGGGTTTTTCCTCAACATTTATATTAATTATTTTTGTCATATTCTCTCTTGATGTTTCTATATCAGTATTTACATTTTTAAATAGTCGAAGTGCTTTGATTTCATTAAATGATTTATTAGCTAATAATTCGTTAAAAGGATCTCCCTCGTCAAGTAGCAGTTTATTTCTTATAACTTTTTCTGAAGTAATATTATTTCCATAGATATTAATTCTTTCTACAAAGAATTTTTCAGTATCTTTTAAATTAATGTCTAAATTAATTTGATTATTGTTTACTATTTTTTCTTCGTATGACGCACTCACAAATTCATAATTTTTTCCTAATGCTATATCGTCAATTTCATCTAAAATATTCTCAATACGATTTAAAGAATAAGGCTTAAGCTTAAGTTCGGTTAGAAGCTTATTTAGATTTTCAAAATCCTTAGAATTATAATCTACTGGTAAATTTAAATTTAATTCATTAAAGAAATATCTTTGACCAGCATCTATATTAAAAACTATTTCAAAATATTTATCATCGATAATTTGCGCAAAAGAACTATTAATTTTTACTTTATAATAACCATTATTTTTATAAAAATTTTTCAAAAGATTTTCGTCTAATTTAAATCTTTTTACATCAACATTTTTTTTTGAAGATATAAATTTCCAAAATTTTGCCTCCTCTGAAACAATAACTTTTCTTAACTTACTGTCTTTAAATACTTTATTTCCTACAAATTTAATATTTTTAATAAGAGCTTTTTTTCCAAGATTAATATCATAAATAATATCAACAGTATTATTATCATTTTTTTTGATATTAGTTTTTATTTCAGAAAAATAATACCCATTCATTCTAAGAGTATTTAAAATAATATTTTGGTCAGATTTAATTTTATTTTGGTTGAATGAAGATTTTTCTTTTTGAAGCAACAATGCTTTTATTTGATCTACAAATGATTGTTTCTTGATACCCTCTATAGAAACAGTTTGAATTAAAGGACTTTCAACAACATTGATCGTTAGAACATTTTTTTCAAATGACAATGAAATATCTTTAAAAAAGTTAGTTTCATACAATTTTTTAATTATATCATTTAGATTATTGGTATCGATATTTTCGTTAACTTTAGTTCCACTAAATAAAATTATAGTTTCATCTGAAATTCTGTCATTTCCATTTATAATAAAACTTTTAATAATTTCTGCGTAAGAGTTTTGTGTATATAAAATTATTTGAAAAAGTATGATTAATATAAATTTTTTTATCATTTTTTTTTTATAAAAAAGTCATGTACTATCTTTTTAGCAAACAATCTTGCTTCAAAAATTTGTTTAATTGATTTGGGCTTAATTTTACAATATTTTCTCAATTTTTGAAAATTAATTATTTTGAGTAAGTAAAAAGATATCATTCTGTACTCAATATCTTTATTTAAAAACATCTTAACTAGTTCATCATTAATAGAAATAATAATAGTTTCATAAAGACTGTCATGATTTGGTAACCTATTTAGAATATTTAATGATGTAAATTGCTTTATATTAGGTTTTGATAAATCTAAATTATTAATTTTTTTAAGATCTAAATATTTTGTATTAAAATCATTTTTAAATGAATCTTCATATATAGAATTATAAATAGGAATAGTCATATTGGTTTCATGAACTAACATTTTAATTGTTCCATTATTAAAAATAATTATAGCGTGAACATATGAATTTGGATTTATTAAAATATCAATCTTTTCATAATTAATATTAAATATTTTTTTAGCCTCAATTACTTCAAAAACTTTGTTCATTAGAGTAGCTGAATCTATAGTGATTTTTTTACCCATTTTCCAATTTGGGTGATTTAAGGCATCAGAAATATTTATTTTTTTTTTGATCTTTTTTTTTAAAAACGGCCCACCTGAGGCTGTTATAATAATTTTTTTTATTTTATACATAGATTGGTTTCCAACAAGTTTAAAAATTGAAAAATGCTCAGAGTCGACAGGTATAAAATAAGTTTTATTTTTTATTAATTCATTTTTAATTAAATTCCAGCCACAAATAATTGATTCTTTGTTAGCTATAGCTATTTTTTTTGTATATTTAATAATTTTAAGTGTTGGTTCAAGTCCATCAATACCGGATATTGCATTTATTGAATAATCTAATTTTTTTTTAATTATTTTATCTAAGCTTTCAAAATTTTTATATGTTTTAATTTTGTGCTTATTAAATATTTTTTTCCAAGATAAATATTTTTTATCATCAGTAATTATTACATTTTTGACTCTAAATTTTCGAGCCTGATTAAAAACTTTTCTAGCATTATGATTTGTTGTTAATAAAATTATATTAAAATTCTTTTTATCTTTTTTAACAATATTGAGTGTTGTATTTCCAATTGAACCTGTCGAGCCAAGAATTGCTAAATTATGTTTCATGATTTAAAAAAAAAAATTTATCTAAAATAAATGTTATAGGTAATGCAAATAAAATTCCATCAATTCTGTCTAATAAGCCACCGTGTCCAGGCAATATAGTTCCAGTATCTTTAACTTCTGCTTTTCTTTTAAAAAAGGAAATAAATAAATCTCCAGTCTGGCAAATAAATGAAATAAATAAAGTAAATAATATTTCATCAATAAAATTTAGTTGCAAATTCTTAAAAGATATCATTGAAAGAAAAATAAGAGGAATTAATGAAAATATAAAAGATCCAATGCTGCCAGATATTGTTTTATTCGGACTTATTTTTGTTAATTTTTTTCCACCAATTGTTTTGCCTACTACATATCCTCCTATATCTGAAAAAATACAAATAGATAAAACAAAAACAATATCTTCTAAGGTTTTAGAATAACTATATGTCGATAAAATAAAAAAAATTAAATATAAAAAAGAAATAATATAAGCAAAATAAACTTTATAAATATTAGATTTCCAAATTTTTTTTATTATGTTGCTGAATTCAATAAATACAATAATAGATGCTATTGATAATATTATTATCCATAAATATTTTTGATAAATCAAACTTCCAAAAAGAATGAATAATAATACAGCTGATGTTATTACTCTTTTAAATAAGTTATTAATCATATTTTTCCATAGTTTCTTTTAATTTTCTTAAACTTAATTAAAACTTTATTAAAATCGTTTTTATTAAAATCTGGCCAAAGTTTCTTTACAAAAAAAATCTCAGTGTAAGATAATTGCCATAATAAAAAATTGCTAAGCCTATTAGTATTTCCTGTTCTTATTAGAATATCAGGATCAGGGATACCTGAGGTATATAAATTACTTTCGATATTTTTTATGTTAATCGGTAGTTTTTTTTTGTTAAGCAATTTAAAAGAGCGTATAATTTCATCTTTTGATCCATAATTTAATGCTAGGTTAATTTGTAATTTTTTATTTTTTGAGGTTAATTTGATGGCATTATTTAATGAATATTTTAGGTTTTTTGGAAATTTGTTAATATCTCCTAAAACTTTAAATTTAACTTTATTTTTTAAAAGTATATTTAGATTTTTTTTTAAATATTCTTCTAGTAAACCAAATAAAAAATTGATTTCATATTTCGGTCTTTTCCAATTTTCAGTAGAAAATGTATATAATGTTAGATACTTAATATTTTTTTTTAAAGAAACTTCTAAAATTTTTTCGACAGTCTTTATACCTTTTCTATGTCCGAAATTCCTTGAATTAAATTTTTTTAAACCCCATCGACCATTACCATCCATAATAATGGCAACGTGACTTATTTCGCTCATATTGTCATTATTTCTTTTTCTTTAGAAATAACTTTCTCTTCAATTAATTTAATTTTATCGTCAGTTATACTTTGAATAACTTTCTCAAATTTTTTTTCATCATCTTCTGAAATTTCTTTTGTCTTCAACAATTTTTTTAATTCATCATTCGCTTCTCTTCTTATGTTTCTAATAGAAACTTTAGATTTTTCTCCAGTTGATTTAATAATTTTTTTTAGCTCAGATCTTCTCTCTTCATTTAGATTTGGTATTGGTAATCTCATTAACTGGCCATCTATTTGTGGATTTAATCCAAGTTCTGATTTTTTTATTGCGGAGTCAATCAATGTAACATTATTTAAATCCCAGACCTGAATATTTATTGTTCTTGGCTCTGGAACTGTAATAGTTGCAAGTTGATTAATTGGCATTTTTTGTCCATACACATCAACTTTTATTAAATCCAACATACTGGCATTTGCTCTACCAGTTCTCAAAGATGATAATTCTTTAGAAAACAAATCTAATGTCTTCATCATTTTGTCTTTGTAGGTACTGTCTTTAAACATTAATCACCTATCTTTAGTCTGATAAATTCTTTTATTTTCAGACTTGGTATATTTATTTCTGAAATTATATCTTTTACCTTTTTCTTTGGTTCCATAACCCAATCTTGTGTCATTAAGCTATTCTCTTCTTTAAATTTATTTAGTTTACCTAAACTTATTTTTTTTGCAATTTCTTCTGGCTTACCAGAATTCTTAAGTTCTTCTGCAATTAATTGTTGCTCTTTATCAAGAATTTCCTTTTGAATTTCGTTAGAATTTAATGCTAATGGATTTGAAGCCGCAATATGCATTGATAGCTGTTTTCCAAAAGATTTTATTTGTTCACTTTTTTCAGATGCTTCGATAGAAACAACGACACCTAATTTAGAAACGTTTTCTTTTATTACTGAGTGTTGATATATAAAATTTTGAGAATTTTTATTTTCTATAGTTTGTAATTTACCGATAGTAATTTTCTCACCAATTTTTGCAATCAATGAAACTAGATTCTCTTCAACAGTTTTGCTGTTTGACATTTTTGATTTATTTAATTCTTCTAAATTGGATGAACAAATATTATTAATTTCACTTAATTCTTTTACAAATTTTATAAAATCCTCATTTTTCGCAACAAAATCTGTTTCACAATTTACTTCAATCAAAGATGTTTTATTTATATCTCCACTTACTACAATAACTCCTTCTTTTGCATCTCTTGACATTTTTTTAGAAGCTTTTGCTATTCCTTTAACTCTTAAAATTTCTGCTGCTTTATCCAGATTTCCGTTAGACTCTTTTAATGCTGCGTTACAATCCTTAAACCCTGCTCCTGTTGATTGTCTTAACTTTTTTATATTTTGAATATCACTCATATTTTTCAGTTTATTTTTGATTATTAATTTAATTTATTATCTTTATTTTCTTTTAAAACAGAAGTTGTGGGTTCTTTAATTTTTTTTTCAGTTTTAGCTTCACTGTCAGATTCTTTTTCTTTTGGAAAGTCTTTTTTAGCAGCTTTTATAGTTTCGCTAATCAAACCACAATAAAGTTCAATAGATCTTCTCGCGTCATCATTTCCTGGTATTGGGAAATCTATATTTTCTGGATCTGAATTTGTATCCAATATTGCTATAATTGGAATATTTAATTTAATTGCTTCTTTTATAGCTAAAGACTCATAATTTGTATCTATTACAAAAATCAGATCTGGCGTTTGCTTCATATCTTTGATTCCACCTAAAGATCTTTGAAGCTTATCTCTTTGTGTGCCCATTTTTAGGAGTTCTTTTTTTGTAAAACCTCTATTCTCAGAAGTTAGATTTCTATTTAATTCATCTAATTTTTTAATTGAGTTAGATATTGTATCCCAATTAGTTAACATACCACCAAGCCATCTATGATTCACGTAGTACTGATCAGTTTCTTTAGCTAAACTTGCAATATTTTCTGCTGCTTGCTTTTTTGTGGAAACAAATAAAATCTTTCCTCTATTAGAAATAGTTTCATATACTTTTTCTAAAGCTTTTTTAATTAATTCAACAGTTTGGGTTAAATCAATTATATGTATGGAGTCTCTACTGCCAAAAATATATTTTTTCATTTTTGGATTCCATCTTAGAGTTTTGTGTCCTAAATGAACACCAGCTTCTAACAACTGTTCTATTGTTATATTAGGTATGATCATATTCCTTCCCGGTTGTGCCTCCACAGTAATTGCCCATAGGGACCGGAGGTTTTTCACCAAATACTGTGTGCGTTTTATTTTTGAAAGTTCTTACAACTATTTAAATTTAATACAAGTTTTTTTTTAATGAATTTTTAAAGCAACGCCAGTATTTTTTAGCTTCAAAATTATGTTTTGATCGATTTTTCTTTTTTTACTTAATTTATAAAATTGAATTTTTGAATTATTGTTTATTTTTAAAGTGACGTCCGTCTCTCCTGGGGCTGAAATTAAGTCTTTAATTTTATTTAAATTTATTAAATTTGATGCATTTATTTCTATAGCTTTAATCGGAATATTGGTAATTTCACTAATACTAGTAATTGTTCTTACATTTATTCTTATACTAGAGGAATCGTTAGAGCTATTCTTTATTAAATTCATAAATACAGAGTTTCCTTCTTTAAGAATATCTCTTTTTTTTTCAAATAATTCAGAAAAGATGAAAAGTTCAAAAACTCCACCTAGATCGGTAAATTTTATAATTCCGTATGTTATACCTTTCTGATTTTTTTTTTCTTGTATTTTTAATATTGTGGCAGCTGATACAGCCTCTTTTAAATTTTCATCAGAATTGAATTCATTAAAATTAATTACATTATATTGAGGAAAAAATTCTTTAAATTGATTTAATGGATGATCTGAAATAAAAAAACCCAAAGTTTCAAACTCTTTTGACAATCTATCTTCAAATTTAAAATCTTGCGTATTTGGAATTAGTTCTTTATCACTTTGCTCATAATCTTCATCAAATAAATTAATTTGATTTACTTTCTTACTTTCGTGCAAATTTTTTGATTTTAAAATTAAACTCGGAATAGCTTGGAAAATAGAGTTTCTATTATTGTTTAAACTATCAAAAGCGCCAGCTCTAACTAGGCCTTCAAGTTGTAATTTATTTATATCTTTAGGATCAATTCTATTTATAAAATCAAAGATGTTTTTGTAAATACCGTTTTTCAATCTTTCCTTTACAATATTTGATATAGATTCATAACCAACATTTTTTATTGCTCCTAGAGCATAATAAAAATTATCATTTTCTGCAGAAAACTCTGCATAACATTTATTTATATCAGGTCTTATTATTTTTATTTTCATTCTTTTTAATTCTTCATAAAATTCACTTAGTTTCTTTTGGTTTGATAGCTCCATAGACATAGATGCTGAAAAAAATTCATTCGGATAATAAGTTTTTAAATATGCTGTTTGATAAGCAATAATTGCATAAGCTGCTGCATGGCTTTTGTTAAAACCATATTCAGCAAAAGGTTCAATTTTTAAAAATATTCCTGCCGCAACATCCTTTGCTATGCCTTTTTTTTCTGCACCATTAATAAATCTTTGTTTTTGTTTTTCTAGTTCCGATCTCTTTTTTTTACCCATTGCTCTTCTAAGTATATCAGCCTCACCTGCTGTGAACCCAGACAATACTTGTGCGATTTGCATAACTTGTTCCTGATAAATTATTACTCCATATGTAGGTTCCAAAATTTCTTTTAATTTTGGATGCAGATAATCAGGTTCTTTTCTTCCATGTTTACAATCATTATAAATAGGTATGTTGCTCATTGGACCAGGTCTATAAAGTGCAACTAAAGCAATTATATCTTCTAATCTATTAGGCTTCATATTAATCAGTGCATCTTTCATGCCAGAACTCTCAAGTTGAAAAAGGCCTACAGTTTTGCCTTCAGATAATAATTCATAAACTGAGCGATCTTCGTAATTAATTTTTTCGATATCAAAATTTTTATTTATTTTTTCTTGTATCAGTTTTTGTGTTTTATTAATTACTGTTAAAGTTTTTAAACCTAAGAAATCAAATTTAACTAGACCTGCATTTTCTGCTGAATACATATCAAATTGGGTTGACGGTAATAATAAATCAGAAGTCTGATCTTTATATAAAGGTACAATTGAACTTAATTTTTTATCAGCAATCACAACACCAGCTGCATGTGTAGCAAAGTTTCTATTTAAACCTTCTAATTTAAGAGATAAATCAATTAGTTTCTTAACTCTGTTGTCTTCTTGTATTAATTTTTGTAACCGTGGTTCGGAATTTATACATTCTTGTAAAGTCATTGGTCTTGATGGATCAAATGGTATCATCTTACAAATCGAGTCAACAAACCCATAAGGAAGACCAATGACTCTTCCTACGTCTCTTATTACCATTCTTGCTTTAAGTTTACCAAAGGTTATAATGTGAGCTACACTATCTTTGTACTTTGTGTTAAGATAATTAAAAACTAAATCTCTTTTTTCCTCACAAAAATCAATATCAAAATCAGGCATTGAAATTCTATCAGGATTTAAAAATCTTTCGAAGATTAAATTGAATTTAATTGGGTCTATATCTGTTATTGACAAACACCAGGCTACTAATGATCCAGCCCCAGAGCCTCTACCTGGTCCTACTGGAATATCATTTTTTTTAGACCATTTAATATAATCTGATACTATTAAAAAATAACTAGAATAATTCATTTGGTTTATAATTTTAATTTCATGTAACAATCTTTCTTTATATTTTTTATATACATCTCCCTTATTATTATCCTCATCTATTTTTATAAATTTTTTATTAAATTTTTCGTTAAGACCATCAATGGCTTGTGTTTCTAAAATTTTTTCAGAGCTAGTATCATTGCTTGACACTATTTCTGGTAGAAGTGGTTTTGAATAATTTGCCTTAAAAGAACATTTATAAGGTAAATAATAGTTATTCAACAAAGCTTCAGGAAGATCAGCAAATAAATCTAACATTTCTTTATCACTTTTAAGATTATGATTTTTTGACAATTTGGGTCTGTCTTTGTCGTTAACATATGTTTTATTTTTAATGCATATCAAAGCATCATGAGCTTCATACATATTATCGTTAATGTAGAAAACCTCATGAGTTGCAATTATTGGAATATTTAATTTGTTAGATAAATTTAAATTAAAGTGCTCAAATTGCTTTTCATTTTGATCATTATGTCTTTGAATTTCTATATAAAAATTATTTTCAAACTTTTTATTTAATAAACTATATAATTGATCTATTTCTTGAACTTTATTTTTTAAATATAAGTTACCTGATAAAGAATTAATTGAACCTGACAAAACAATAATGCCTTGTGGGTTTTTTATTAAATCTTCTAACTCACAATAAGGTAATAAATTATCTTTATTAGATAAATATGATTTTGATGAAAGATGCAAAATAGTCTCGTAGCCTAATTTATTTTTAGCGATTAATGGAATGTTTCCTATCTGGTTTTTAAATCTAAAATTTATCTGTGTTCCAATTATTGGCTGCGTTCCAACTTTTGATATTGTTTCTGAAAACTCAAGAGCACCGCACAAGTTATTCGTATCAGATAATCCAATTGATCTAATTTTATTTTCTTTACAGATGTTTTTTAAATCATCAATTTTAATTGCACCCTCACATATAGAGTATTGCGTATGAACTTTGATGTGATTAAAATTTTGATTATTTTCCTGCATAAATAGATCTTAATTTACCATTAATTAGCTGTAATCTACAATCCGCTAAATTGGCAAAATATCTATTATGAGTTGCATAAATAATTATTCTTTTTTTAGATTTTAATTTAAATAGTAATTTAAAGAATTCTTTTGCATTTTTATGATCTAAATTTCCTGATGGCTCATCTGCAATAATAATATTAGGTGAATTTATTAATGCTCTTCCAATAGCGATTCGTTGATTTTCTCCACCAGACATTTGTGAGGGAAAATGATTAATTCTTTTCTGAAGTTTAAGATTTTTTAATATTTTTTCTGCTAATATTAAACTTTCATTTAGAGATTTACCATTAGCAATCCCAGCTAATGAAACATTTTCTAAAGCTGTAAAATCAGGTAATAAATTTTTTTCTTGATAGATAATACCAAACTTATTTGATCTTAAGCTGTCATTAATATTGATTTCATCAAAATTTATTTTGTGATTATCAATAACTAATTTTCCATTTGACGGTCTATCTATAAGAGCGAGAATATTTAAAAGTGTAGACTTTCCTGATCCAGATGGTCCTACCAAAGAATAAATTTTTCCTGACTTAAATTTATAATTTAAATTTTTTAATACATTAATTTTTTTTTGATTGAAATAATTTTTACTTAAATTTTTAATTTCTATTAAATTATTCATACTTTAAAGATTTGATTGTGTCTAAATTTGAAGCTTTAATTGCAGGATAAATTGAAACTACACAAGTTATAGAAATCGAAAATAAACTAATGATTAAAATTGAAAAAATGTTTATTTCAGATGGCATTTTACTTAAAAAATAAATTTCTTCAGGAAACAAACTTACATTAAAAAGATTACTTATCATTAGTCTTATACTTTCAATATTTTTTGAAAAAATTATACCAATTATAATTCCACTAATTGTGGATAATAGTCCCATTGAAAATCCAACTAAGAAAAAAATTTTTGTTATGGAGTTTTTTTTAACACCAATTGACTTTAATATTGCAATATCTCTTGTCTTATTTTTAACTAATATTGTTAATCCTGAAATAATATTAAACGCGGCTATTAAAATAATTAATGACAATATTATAAACATAACATTTCTCTCAACTTTTAATGCTGAAAAAAGTGATTTATTTAAATCTGCCCATGAATTTATTAGATTTTCTTTAAAAACATTTTGGAATACTTGTTTTTTAAATTCAATTTCTTTTGGGTCTTTTAGAAAAACTTCTAAATATCTTTTGTTTTCATCTAAGTCAAAAAATTCCTCAAGATCATTTAAATTTAAAAATGCAATGTTTTGATTAAATTCATCTATCTCACTCTCAAATATAGACTCGACTATAAATGATTTTTGTTTAGGTAGATTGCCAGCTATAGACATTATACTACTTGGAGAAATTACACTTATTTTGTCACCAATATCTGCATCTAAAATAAAGCTGAGTTCTTTTCCGATAGAAATATGATTATAAGAAATTATTTTTTTTCCATAAAATTTATCATTTTTAATTACTTTTAATTTTTTAAAATCATCTTTTAAATATCCTCTTAGAATAATTCCCTTAGTATATGAGTTATGAATAATAACAGCCTCACCACTATTACTTAAAAAAAAATCCTCTGAAATATTTCTAATTTTTTTGTCTTTTAAATTATTTAATTCAATTGAATTTTGGTATGAAAAAACTTTTAAATGAGGATTAAAACCATTAATTTTATTGATTAGTTCGGTTCTAAAGCCATTCATAACGGACATAACAACTATTAAAACTGCTACACCTAGTGAAATACCTAAAAATGAAAATGTTGAAATAATATTTATAAAACCATCTTTTTTTTTGGTAAATAAGTATCGAAATGCTACTTTTCTTTCTAATATGGTTATCAATTTAGTTTTTTATTTTTAATTATTTTAATTATTTCTTCTAAAGAAATAAATTTAGGTTCTTCATGTATTTCTTGAAATTCGATTTTTTGGTCATTAAAATTTTTACCTATTATAATTTGGAAAGGTATGCCCAATAAATTAAATTTTTTTATTTTTGATGATAAATTTTCATCAGTATCATCTATTAAAACATCTAAACCATTTTTATTTAAAGTATTATATATATTAATAGATTTTTCTAAATTTGAATTGTCATTTTTATTTATAATTGGAAGAATACTAACATCATAAGGAGAAACAGATGTGGGCCACTTCATGATTTCATTTTTATCGTCATATTTAGCTTCTATAATTGCTCCTACTAATCTTGATACGCCAATTCCATAAGATCCCATTTTAACAAATTGTTTTTTTCCATTGTAATCAACACTTGCATTCATTGGTTTAGAATATTTATCACCAAAATAAAAAATATGGCCTACTTCAATACCTTTTGTTTGGAGTCTATTGACTTCAAGAACATTTTTTTCAAATTCAACTTTATTAAATTTTTCGTCTGTTACTGAATAAAATTTTTCAAAATCATTTCTTAATTTAGTTAATGAATTTCTATCTATGGAGCTTATTGAACTATCGACTTCAAAAATTCTTTTATCAGTATAAATTTTACTCTCACCAGTATCAGCTAAAATAATAAATTCATGCGATAAATTTCCTCCTATGGGACCTGTATCTGCTGCCATTGGAATTGCAGATAATTCCATACGTCTAAAAGTATTTAAATAAGAAAGAAAAAACTTATTATAAGAGTAAACTGCTTCCTCGTCTGAAATATCAAAGGAGTAAGCGTCTTTCATATAAAATTCTCTACATCTCATTATTCCAAATCTTGGTCTAAGCTCATCTCTAAATTTCCATTGAATATGATATAATAATTGTGGCAATGATTTGTAAGATTTTACAGATGATCTAAATATTTCTGTAACTAACTCTTCATTGGTAGGACCGTACAACATTTCACGGTTTTGACGGTCTTTTATTCTTAACATTTCCTCACCGTAGTCATCGTATCTACCACTTTCCTTCCATATATCACTAGATTGAATTGTGGGCATAAGTATTTCTTGTACCCCAACTCTATTTTGTTCCTCCCTAACGATTTGTTCAATTTTTTTCATTACCTTAAATCCAAGAGGTAACCATGAATAAATTCCTGCTGAGGATTGTCTTATCATGCCAGTTCTTAGCATTAGTTGATGCGATTTGATTTTAGCCTCAGATGGATTATTTTTAAGTATTGGAATAAATGATTTTGAAAAAAACATACTTTAAATTACATCAAAAAATTTCTTAGGTTAAGATAATTATATTGTACCAAGTAATATATTATTAGAAAAACCATAGTAGATATTATAGTTGTATATATAAATTTCTTAAGAATTTTTGGATTTTCTGGAGATCCGGGGTCTTCTCCTTCAATTTGAGTTTTTTTGTTTCTATTTACATCAATTGGCAATAAAGAAAAAAAAACAATCCACCAAATAATAACGAAAATTACAATCGATCCTGTAATGCTCAATTTATATCCTTATTAAATTAATATTTGTAAGGGGTTTTTTACCAGTAATTTCTTTTGTGATTTTTCTGCAGGATATTTTCATTGCATCTATGATATTATCTTTTTGATTTTGATTATTTAGAGAAAATGTTCTTGCTGTTTTTTCAATTATATTTTCTAACTCATATTTATAATCTTCGTCATTATTAATTGGTAGACCACTATAACTTAGGATCGGTTTATTATGAATGTTTCCTTTTGGTGTAACTAAAATTGTTATATCTAAAATTCCATTTGCAGATATATTTTTTCTCTCTTTAATAGATTTCGAATCTTCTTCAACAGCGATGCTTCCATCAACATAAAGTCTTCCACTTGGAGCTCTATCAAAAACTTCTGGTTTGTCGTTTGGAGATAATTTAACAATATCTCCATTTTCAACTTTAACTGAATATGGTATTTGCATCTCTTTTGCAAATTTTATGTGTTCGAACATATGTCGGTGCTCCCCGTGAACCGGAATAATTGATTTTGGCCTTACCCAGTTATACATATCTTTTAAATCTTCTCTATTTGGATGTCCTGAAACATGTATAAATTCATTTTCTTCAGAAATTACTTCTATACCTTCTCTGACAAGTTGATTGTGAAGTTTATATAATTTTTTTTCATTTCCTGGAATTATTTTAGATGAAAATATAACTGAATCTCCTCTTTCTATAAAAACATCTGGATGAAAATAGTTTGCAATTCTCATCATTGCACCCATTGGCTCACCTTGACTACCAGTGCATAAATAAATAATTTTTTCACGTGATATATTTTTTGCATCCCTAGGATCGATTGGATTTATTACATTTTTAAGGTAACCACACTCCCTAGCTGCTCTAAATATTCTATGCATTGATCTACCTACAAGAGAAATTTGTCTTCCAGTTTTCTCTGCACAGTAAAATACACTTTCCATTCTGGCAACGTTTGAAGCGAACGAGGTTACAATTATTCTTTTTTTTAGTCTTTCAATAATTTTCAGCATGTTTTTTCTAACATCCATTTCTGATCCAGATCTACCTACACTGAAAACATTAGTAGAGTCACAAATCATTGCAAGAACACCTTCATCTCCAATTTTTTTTAATTTGGAAACATCTATTTTATTTCCAATGAGTGGATTTGGGTCACATTTCCAATCTCCAGTATGAAGAACTGTACCAGCTGGTGTATTAATTTTAAGGCCATTTGGCTCTAGAATAGAGTGAGTTAAAGTTACAAATTCAATTTTAAATGGTTCTAAATCTAAAGTTCCATTTAACTCAACAATCTTTAAGTGTTTACTTATATCAATTTTTTTTTCTTTAAATTTTTCTTTAACTAATACAGCCGTAAAAGGAGTTGCGAAAATATTACATTTTAGTTTAGGCCAAATATGTGCAATAGCGCCTATATGGTCTTCATGAGCATGAGTTAATATGATACCCAATACATCTTCTTTTTTATCAACAATAAAACCAGGATCAGGATAGATAAGATCTACACCTGGAATACTATCATCAGCAAAAGTTACTCCAACATCTACAATTATCCATTTTTGGCTCTCTGGTTTTCCATAGGCATAAAGATTAAGATTCATTCCAATCTCTCCCGAGCCTCCAAGTGGACAAAATAATAATTCTTCTCTCATAAATTAAACTAAATTTTTTGTGATTTTAATAATTCCTTTAATAGTTAAATCTTTATCAACTTTACATTTTGCTTTTATTGAGTTTTTATACAAATCTGCAAGACCACCTGTTAAGATAATTTTAAATTCAGATTTAGTTTGTCTTTTAATTAATTTAATCATATTGTCAATTAAACCTGCATAACCCCAAAAAAAACCAGATCTTACTGCATCATTAGTGTTTTTACCTATAACATTTGATATTTTTTTCAAATTTATTTCAGGTATTAAAGATGCTTTATTAATCAAGTTTTTTAGCGATAGGTTGATGCCTGGAGAAATTACACCACCCAAATATTTTTTTTTGATTAATACATCAAAAGTAGTGGCTGTACCAAAATCAATTATTATATAATTTTTTTTCATATCAATTGCTGCTATCGAATTTGCAAGTCGATCGGATCCTACTTGTTTTTTATTAACATTAATTTCAATTAATTTATTTAATTTTAATTTTTTTATTTCAATAGTATTAATTTTAAAATTTAGTTTAAAATAAGATGAGAATTGATTGTATATTTTAGGTACAACGCTACTAAATATAATTTTATCTAATTTATTTTTATACATTAAAGTAAATTTAAGTTTATTTTTAATTTTTGTCTTGTTAATACTACTAGATTTGATAATAACTTTTTTTTTAATTTTAAAATTGTTATCTACAAGACATATTTTTACGTCAGTGTTGCCAATATCCCCAATAAGTTTCATTTCTAATCTTTTAAATAAATTTCAAAATTATTTTTTATTTCATTACAAATTTGAAAACTAGTAATTTTTTTTTTGGTAAATTGGTTAAGATAAGATGTTGGATAATCAGTAATATTTGGACTATTATCTATATTTATACCTACTCCAATAATTGCATATTTGTTATTTTTGTAAAATAAAGTTTCTTGCAAAATTCCACATATCTTCTTTTTTTTAATCAATAGATCATTTGGTTTTTTTATTGTAATTTTACAATTTACTAATTCTGTTAAAGATTTTCTTACGATTTTACAGCAATAATAAGTTAACTTATGTAAATTTATATTATTGTTTATTCTAAAAAATATCGACATAAACAAATTATTTTTCATACTAATCCATTTATTTCCATACCTGCCTCTTCCTTTAGTTTGTTTTTTTGCAATAATTATCCCTGATATTATTTTTTGTCTTATTTTTTTAATTGCAATATCATTTGTACTCGTTACAGAATTAAAAAAATACTTTTTAAGTTTCATTATAAAACAACAATTTGTGAAACTACTTCGTTTAAAAATCTTGGATATAAAAAATACAAAACTAAAATTCCTGTTGTGATAGTTAAAGTAGCTTTTAGACCAAAATTATGATCTGTTTCAAAATTTTCTTTTGATTTATCAAAATAAATTATTTTAATTAATCTTAAATAGTAAAAAGCTGCGATAACTGTTGAAAGTAAACCGATAATTGCTAAAAAAAACATTCCTTGTTCTATTACAGCCATGAACACATAAAATTTAGCAAAAAAACCAGCAAGTGGTGGTATTCCTGCCAGTGAAAATAATACTACCAGTAGTGAAAGCGATAGTATTGGGTGATTGATTGATAAGCCAGATAAATCCTCTATTTTTTCATAATAATCATTTTTCTTTCTTAACATTAATAAACAAGAAAAAAACGCAAGTGTCATAACCAGATAAATTGACATATATGTTATAGAACTTTGAATTCCTTGATTGGTTCCAGATGCCACGCCAGCTAGTGCGTAACCCATATGACCGATAGAACTATAAGCAATCAGTCTCTTCAAGTTTGATTGTCCAATTGCTGCAACTGCTCCGAAAACCATTGAAGCAATAGATATAAATATAAGTATTGTTTGCCATTGGTCAATTAAATTAGCAAATGGTATAAATAAGAACCTAATAATAACTGTCAAAGCTGCTACTTTCGGTAACGCAGCAAAAAATAAAGTTACTGATGTTGGAGAACCTTGATAAACATCTGGGGCCCACATGTGGAAAGGCACAGCTGTAATTTTAAAAGCCAAGCCTACTATTATAAATACTAATCCAAATATAACTCCATAATCGGAATTAACTGAACTAATGTTAATATTTATAAAGTTGGTAGAACCAGAGAATCCATAAACTAGCGAGCATCCATAAAGCAATAATCCAGAGGATAAAGCACTAAGTACAAAATATTTTAAACCTGATTCTGAAGATAAAATGTTATCTCTATTAAATGACGCAAGTACATATAAAGCTAGTGATTGAAGTTCTAAACCTAAATAAAACACGATTAAATCATTTGAACTAATCATAACCATCATCCCTAAAATTGAACTTAAAATTAATATTGGATATTCAATTTTCAAAATATTTAAAAATTTCAAGTAACTAGATGAAGAAATCATTACAAAAATTGCCGAAAGTATTGTTAAAGATTTCATAAATGATGATAATTTATCTATTTTATAACCTTCATTAAAAATAAACATTTCATCAACTGAAAATAAGTTAACAACTAATGCTAATAATATAACTAGTATTATGGTTGATAAATTATATACTAATTTTTCACTTTTTTTTTTTAAATACCCCTATCATTAATAAAAACATAATAGAAAGAGATAAAAAAATTTCAGGAAAAACAAAATCTAAATTCATCATAATTTACTTACTGCATAAATATTTAAATTTGTATTAAACAAATCAATCAAACCTTGTACTGAAGTTGAAGTGGAGCCTATCAAAGGATCAGGATAAAAACCAAATAGAATTGAAATAAATGCAAGTGTTGACAAAATAACAATCTCTGTAGTGTTTAAATCCACAAGTTTTTTAACTTTACTATTAGTTATTTCTCCAAATACTATTCTTCTATAGAGCCAAAGCATATATGCGGCTCCAAGAATGACACCCAAACTCGCAATTGTTGCAACTAAAAAATTAACTTTAAAAGTACCTAACAAAATTAAAAACTCACCGATAAATCCAGTAGTTCCAGGCAAACCTAGTGCACCTAACGTAAACACCATAAATACAACCGCGTATTTTGGCATTACAGAAACAACTCCACCGTATTCATTAATTTGCCGTGTATGCATTCGGTCATAGACAACACCAACGCATAAAAATAAAGCTGCAGAAATTATTCCATGACTTATCATTTGAAATATACTTCCCTCAATTCCCTCAGGTGTCATGGTAAATATACCCATAGTAACAAATCCCATGTGAGCAACCGATGAATAAGCAATAAGTTTTTTCATATCTTCTTGCATTAACGCAACCAGAGACGTGTAAATTATTGCTATTAAGCTTAAAATAAATACAAGAGAGATAAAGTATTCAGAAGCAATAGGAAAAAGACCAAGTGAAAATCTTATAAAACCATAACCAGCCATTTTTAATAAAATAGCTGCAAGTAGTACTGATCCAGCTGTTGGAGCCTCTACATGGGCGTCAGGTAACCAAGTATGAACAGGCCACATTGGAGTTTTTACCGCAAATGAACTGAAGAATGCAAGCCATAATAAATTTTGATATTTGGCATCTATCCCTAATTCATATAATTTAACTACATCAGTTGTTCCTGTAATCCAATAAATATAAATTATTGCTACTAGCATTAACACTGATCCTAGCAAAGTGTATAAGAAAAATTTAAAAGCTGAGTACACTCTCCTTGAGCCACCCCATATACCTATTATAAGAAACATTGGTATCAAACCTGCTTCAAAAAATAAGTAGAAGATTACTAAATCTAAAGAGCAAAAAACACCTATCATCATTGTTTCCATAAAAAGAATTGCTGCAAGAAAATCTTTGAGCCTATGCTCGATTGTTGAGTTTACAGAAATTACACAAATTGAAGTAATAAATGTTGTTAATATTATAAATAATATAGAAATACCATCAATTCCTACTTTATAGTTAATAAATCCTTCAAGCCAGATTCTTTCCTCAACAAATTGAAATTCTGAAATATTCTTATCAAATAAATACCAAAGGTATAAAGATAAAATAAAGTTTCCAACTGAAATAAATAAAGAGATATATTTAGCAGAGTTATAATTTGAAGAGGATTTTCCAAATAAAATAAATATAGATCCGATAGTTGGAAGAAGAATAAGTGATGACAATATTGGAAAGTTCATTATTTAATTATAATTATTGTTAAAATTATTGAAAAACCAATGAGCATAATAAAAGCATATTGATAAATAAATCCTGACTGAAATTTTACAGCTTTAATAGAAAAATATTTGAAAAGATTTGATAAACCATCTGGACCAAACCTATCAATAACCAAACCATCAATTTTCTTCCATAAAAATCTTCCTACATATTTTGAAGATTTTACAAATAAAATTTCATATAATTCATCAAAATACCATTTGTTTTTTAAAAAAAGATAAATAGGTTTATTTGAATTTACTAAACCTTCAATTAAATGTTTATTTTTTACAAAAACATAATAACTCAAAGGTATTATTATAGTTACTAAAATTGGAGTTAAATAAATTATATATCCTGGAGGATGATTAGTTGTTAATGGCTCTAAAAAGAAAATTGAGTCTTTCCAAAAATCTGTGAATGAACCATATCCCATAAATAAATCTTTAAAAATAAATCCAGCAGATATTGATCCGATTGCTAAAATAATTAATGGCACTAACATTACCATAGGTGATTCGTGCATACTTTCGATAGGGTAATTTATATTATTATACTTACCATGAAATGTTTTGAAGATTAACCTCCATGAATAAATTGAGGTTAAAACTGCAGTAAATATACCTATTGCACAAGCATAATAGCCGACTGTATTTCCTTTTAAAAAGGCAAACTCAATAATTAAATCTTTAGAATAAAACCCTGATAAAAATGGAAAACCTGTTAGAGCCAAAGTTCCAATAATCATCAATGTATATGTATAAGGTAAATTTTTATAAACGCCGCCCATTTTGTTAATATCTTGTTCATTATGAAACGAGTGGATAACTGAACCTGCGCCTAAAAATAAAAGAGCTTTGAAAAAAGCATGCGTAAATAAATGAAACATTGCTATGTTATATGCTCCGACACCAGTTGCAAAAAACATATATCCTAATTGACTACATGTTGAATATGCAATTATTTTTTTTATATCATTTTGGACTAGTGCTATTGATGCAGCAAAAAAAGCAGTAGTCATACCTATAATGGTAATAAAGTTTAATATAATTGGTGAGTATTCATAAATTGGAGAACATCTTACAACTAGAAAGACTCCTGCAGTTACCATTGTAGCGGCATGAATTAAAGCTGAAACAGGAGTTGGGCCCTCCATAGCGTCAGGAAGCCAAGTATGTAAGAAAATTTGCGCTGATTTTCCCATAGCTCCGATAAACAGCAAAAAGCAAATTAAATTTATAGAATTAAGATTAAGTCCTAAAAAATTTAAATCTTTATCTTTATATAAAGAGATTTGGTTGAACACTTCTTCATAGTTTACGGTTCCAAAAATATAAAAAACTAAAAATATTCCTAATGCAAATCCAAAATCTCCTACCCTATTTACAATAAATGCTTTTATAGCTGCTGAATTAGCCGATGGTTTTTTAAACCAAAAACCAATTAAAAAATAAGAACAAAGTCCAACACCTTCCCAACCAAAAAATAATTGTAAAAAATTATCAGAGGTTACTAACACTAGCATTGCAAAAGTGAATAACGATAGATAAGACATAAACCTTGGTTGATGCGGATCCTGAGACATGTAACCAATTGAATAAACATGCACTATTGCTGAAACTAAAGTTACAACAACTAGCATTACTGCGGACAATTGATCAATTTTTATTGACCAGTTAACATCAAGTTGGCCAGAGCTTATCCATTTAGCTACTATTATATTATTTGAGTAATCATTATTAATTACATGATAAAAAACATAGATAGATAATAAAGCTGATATAGAAACAAACAAACTTGTTAATATTTGAGATGTTTTATTTCCAATTATCTTTCCAAAAAAACCTGATATTATTGCAGCAAGCAAGGGCAATAACACAATTAATTTTTCCATTTTATCCTTTTAATTTTTCAATGTCTTCTACTCTAATTGTTCCAGCATTTCTGAAATAAACTACAATAATTGCCAATCCAATTGCTGCCTCTGCTGCAGCTACAGTCAAAATGAATAAAGTAAATATTTGACCAGCTAAATCATTTATAAAAATAGAAAAAGCGACTAAATTAATATTTACAGCTAACAATATTAACTCAATACTCATCAATAGAACTATAACGTTTTTTCTATTTAAAAATATTCCAATTAATCCAATTGAAAAAATTATTGCTCCAAGTGTCAAATAATGTCCTAAATCAACTTCAAACATCTATTTTTACTCCTTTTTTACTTTGGGCATCAACTATTTGTACACCATCTTTTTTTTCTCTTGAAATTTGTTTGATATAACTTTGTCTTTTCAATCCCTCTCTCTGTCTAAAAGTTAAAACTATTGCCCCAATCATTGCTACTAGCAAAATCATACCTGAAAGTTGAAATAAATGGATATAGTCAGTATACAACACATTTCCTAAAGAGTGGGTATTTGTAATTTTATCTGAAATAAAAATTGTAGATGAATTTAATAAATCAGGTTTATATTTCCAACCACCAACTACAATTATTAATTCAAAAAAAATGATTAAACTTACTAATAGTCCAACTGGTATATGAGAACTACTTTTTGATGATCCAAACCATTGATTTTTTTGTTGGGCCACGTTCAACATCATAACAACAAACAAAAATAAAACTGCTACTGCGCCCACATATACTATCAACATGATCATGCCCAGAAATTCTGCTCCGATCATAATAAAAAGGCATGAAATACTTATAAAATCTAATATTAAAAAGAAAACTGAGTGAACAGTATTTCTGGCAGCTGTTACCATGATTGCTGAGACTATCGCAATAAATGAGAATAAATAAAAAAATACAGCGTGAGCTATCATTACTATCTGTAAGGGTTATCTGCCTTTATATTTGCAGCAAGTATATTTTCCCACCTATCTCCATTCTCTAAAAGTTTCTCTTTATTATAATAAAGTTCTTCTCTAGTTTCTGTAGCAAACTCAAAGTTTGGACCTTGCACAATAGCATCTACTGGACAAGATTCTTCACATAGTCCACAATAAATACACTTAAGCATGTCTATGTCATATCTTACTGTTTTTCTACTTCCGTCTTCTCTTTCAGTGGACTCAATTGTAATTGCTTGAGCAGGACAAACTGCTTCACAAAGTTTACATGCTATACATCTTTCCTCACCATTAGGATATCTTCGTAAAGCATGCTCCCCTCTCGCTCTTGGACTTACTTGTCCTTTTTCAAATGGATAATTAATAGTTTTTTTTGATTTAAATACTTCTTTTAATGCAATTAATAGACCTGTAATAAAATCTATCATGAATATAGTTTTTAATAATCGACCTAATTTCATATCTGCCCTGGTAGTAAATTAAAGTAAAGTAAGTACGCAGCAGTTAACACAACCCAAATTAATGAAAATGGTAAAAATATTTTCCAGCCTAATTTCATTAATTGATCATATCTATATCTAGGAACAATCGCCTTTATTAATGCAAAAAGTATAAACAAAAATAAAATTTTGAAAATTAACCAAAATGGTGTTGGGATAAATGAAAGAGCATCAATTTCCAGTGGTGGAAGCCATCCACCCAAAAATAAAATGGAGCCCATAGCACACATCAATAAGATATTTGCATATTCTCCCAGCCAAAACATTGCATACATCATGCCTGAATATTCCGTTTGATATCCGGCAACTAACTCTGCTTCAGCCTCTGGTAAATCAAAAGGTGGTCTATTGGTCTCTGCAAGTGCAGAAATAAAAAAAATTACAAACATTGGAAATAGCGGGACTATGAACCACATATTTTGCTGGGCTAAAACAATATCATTCAAATTTAAAGATCCTACACACAACAAAACGTTAATGATAATTACTCCTATTGAAACTTCATAAGAAACCATTTGTGCTGCTGATCTGATAGCTCCTAAGAATGGATATTTTGAATTAGAAGCCCATCCACCCATTATTATACCATAAACACCTAGTGACGAGACAGCAAATAAATATAATATTCCAACATTGATATCTGCTAAAACTAAACTTTCACTAAATGGTATAACTGCCCACGAAATTAGTGCTAATGTCATTGTGATAATTGGGGCTATAACAAATATCACTTTATTTGAGCTTGCTGGAATAATTATTTCCTTAAAAATATATTTTAATGCATCAGCTAAAGATTGTAGTAAACCAAAAGGACCTACAACATTAGGTCCTTTTCTTTTTTGCACAAGAGCCCAAACTCTTCTATCAAGCCAAACTATCATTGCAACTGTTACTAAAACAGGAATTAATAAAAACATAATCCTATATATTTCGTTAAATAATAGATACAAATTACCCATTTTTATCCGTCAGTTCCTGTTTTATTTAAGTTAGAACGTAAAGATCTACATTCAGACATAGTCTTAGAATTCTTTGCAATAACGTTTGAAAAATAATAATCAATATCTTCAATTAATATTTTTTCGTCTTCAAAAACAAAATCAGTTGTAATAAATTCCTCTTTCCTTGCTTGGTTTAGATAATTGTGCATGCTATCTAGAAGATCTTCTTTATCTTTGAATAAACTTTTGCCACGAAAAATATTTGCAATTTCATTTATTATTTGCCAATCTTCTTTTGCATGTTCTGTTGGATATGATGCTTTATATGCTTTTTGCATTTTTCCCTCTAAATTTGTATAAAAACCATCTTGTTCTGTAAAAGCTGAACCTGGCAATATAAGATCTGAATTTTTTGCACCTTCATCTCCATGAGAGCCAATATATATAATAAATAAACCGTCTCTCTGTGTTTTTATTTTATCCTGACCTAATAAAAAGAGTACATCTAAAGAGTTTTCATTTAACTTTTCAAACAAAATATTTCTACCGTTATTACTACTAAATAAAGTTAAATCATAAGATCCAACTGTTGAAGCATCTTTGGAAAGTACATTTAAAGAATTCCATTCGCTACTAATTTTATTATTTTTAATAAGAAATTTTTTTATTTCCTCAAAAATATATTGCCCTGTTTTAAGTTTTAAAACAGATTGACCTATAATAATTAACGGATTTGAGGATTTTATTATTTTTTCTGACAATTCGTGTCTACCCTCTATAATATCTTTAATCAAATTGGTTGAATTTCCTAGTATCTCATAAGGATAAGTTTGATCTCCAATATCATTTGTTGAGTAAATAGATATGTTTGATTTTAAATATGATTTTCTTATTCTGCTATTTAATATAGTTGCTTCATATCTGGGATTGCAACCAATCATTAATATAAAATCTGCAATTTCAATACCTGAAATACAACTATTGAATCTATAATTTTGTTTTTCTGAAAAATTTACATAATAATTATCAGATCTTGAGTCAATTAGGTCTGATTTTAATACTTTATTAAACAACTCCTTAGCAGCAAAAACTGTTTCCATATTTGTTAGGTCACCTGTAAAACAGCCAATTTTGTCTGATTTTGTTATTTCTAATTTTGATTTCAATATTTTATATGCTTCGTTCCATGAGACTTTATTAAATTTATTTCCATCTTTTATAAATGGAGTGTCTAATCTTTGATTCTTTAATCCATCGCATGCATATCTAGTTTTATCTGATATCCACTCTTCATTAATATCTTCATTAACTCTTGGCAGTATTCTCTTTACTTCCCAGCCGTACGTATCTACTCTTATATTGGATCCAACGGCATCCATTACATCAATTGACTCTGTTTTTTTTAATTCCCATGGTCTTGCTTCAAAAACATATGGTTTTGAAGTTAATGCTCCAACTGGACAAAGATCTATTACATTCGCAGATAATTCTGAGTCCATTGATTTTTCTAGGTATGTAGTTATTTGCATATCCTCACCTCTACCTATTGCGCCTAACTCTGATACACCAGCTACCTCTGTAGCAAATCTTATACATCTTGTACAATGTATACATCTCGTCATTTGAGTTTTGATTAGAGGTCCCATATATTTTTCTGGTACTTGTCTTTTATTTTCTTTAAATCTTGATTTATCAACTCCATAAAACATTGACTGATCCTGAAGATCGCACTCTCCTCCTTGATCGCATACTGGGCAATCTAAAGGGTGATTGACTAACAAAAATTCCATAACTCCTTTTCGAGCTTTTTCAACCATACTAGTATTTGTTTTAATATTCATGCCTGCAGTAGCTGGCATTGCACATGATGCTACAGGCTTAGGGGATTTTTCTATTTCAACTAGACACATTCTACAATTTCCTGCTATCGATAATTTTTCGTGATAACAAAATCTTGGAATTTCGTAACCTGCTTGTTCGCAAGCTTGAAGGACTGTTAGACCTTCTTCTACTTCAATTTCTTTATCATTAACTTTTAATTTAAGCATTTTCTTTTTCTAATAAGTGTTGATCAACTAAATATGGATTTTTTTGACCAGTGTTTATTAATGGATTAAAATTATTTCTTTCTTCGATTTCTTTTTTAAAATGTCTTAATAATCCTTGAACTGGCCATGCTGATCCTTCTCCAAATGCACAAATCGTATGACCTTCTATTTGTTTTGTTACATCCATTAACATATCGACTTCTTCTCTTGATGCTTCACCTTTTGCCATTCTTTCTAGCATCCTCCACATCCATCCAGACCCTTCCCTGCATGGTGTGCATTGTCCACAACTCTCATGTTTATAAAACCTTGCAATTCTTGCCATGCATTTAATAATGTCTTGATCATTATTAATTACTACTATGCCAGCTGTACCCAGTCCTGTTTTATTTTCAACACATGCATCAAAGTCCATTTTTATTGTATCGCAAATATCTTTTGGCAATAATGGCATTGAAGAACCTCCAGGTATTACTGCTTTAAGATTTTCCCATCCACCTACAACACCACCTGCATGTTTTTCAATTAAATCTTTTAATGGAACGCCCATTTCCTCTTCAACGTTACATGGATTATTTACATTTCCTGAAATACAGTAAATTTTAGTTCCAGTATTTTTTTCTCTTCCTAAAGAAGAAAACCATTTTGCTCCTCTTTTTAATATTGTTGGAACAACAGAAATAGTTTCGACATTGTTAACTATTGTGGGACATCCATATAATCCGATTAATGCTGGAAATGGTGGTTTCAGTCTTGGTTGACCTTTTTTTCCTTCAATACTCTCTAATAGTGCAGTTTCCTCACCACAAATATATGCGCCAGCACCATAATGTATATAAATGTCTAAATCCCAACCTGTTCCACAAGAATTTTTTCCGATTAATCCATCTTTATAAGCTTCATCAATTGCAGTTTGAAGTCTAGCACCTTCTGTTATGTACTCGCCTCGAATATAAATATAACAAACATGCGCACTTACAGCGAAAGATGAAATTAAACAACCCTCTATTAATTTATGTGGTTCAAACCTTAGAATATCTCTATCTTTACATGTTCCAGGCTCGGACTCGTCAGCATTAATTACTAAATAATGTGGCCTAGAACCAACTTCTTTTGGAGCAAATGACCATTTTAATCCTGTAGGAAAACCAGCGCCACCTCTGCCTCTTAATTGAGAGTCTTTAATTTCATTTATTATCCAGTCTCTACCTTTTGTAAAGATATCTTTTATATTGATCCAATCTCCTCGGTTTTTTGCAGATAACAAATCTGCACCAAAATCATTATACAAATTTTTAAAAATTCTATCTTTGTCGTTAAGCATTTTTATTTTCCATTAATGTACTTCTATTGCTCTCTGGCTCAGAACTTTTTCTTCCTTTATAAGACCCAGGCTCAATTTCTTTTCCTAGTTTAATTTTTTCTATCAATTTTTCTAATTTTTTTTCATCTAAATCCTCAAAATAATTATCATTAATTTGAATCATTGGTGCATTAACACAGGCTCCTAAACATTCAACTTCCATCCAAGAAATTTTTCCATCTGATGAAATTTCAGTCTCATTCTTAGAGATTTTATTTTTACAAACATCAACAAGTTTATAAGCTCCTCTAAGCATACATGGTGTTGTTGTACAAACTTGGAAAAAATATTCTCCAACAGGTGCTAAATTATACATTGAATAAAATGTAGCTACCTCATAAACTTTTATATAGGGCATTTCTAAAAACTTAGCTATATACTTCATTGCAACCAAAGGTATCCAATTATTATTTTGTCTTTGAGCAATGTATAAAAGTGCCATTACTGCACTTTGCTTCCTACCCTCAGGATAATTTGAAATTATTTTATTTGCAAACTCTAAACTTTTTTCATTAAATTCAAAAACTTTAGGTTGGTTTTTAGAAATTTTTTTTAAACTCATCTATCAACCTCCCCAAATACTATATCCATAGATCCAAGTACTGCTGGCACATCTGCTAACATATGACCTTTAATTAAATAATCCATTGCTTGTAAATGAGAAAATCCAGGTGCTTTAATTTTGCATTTATATGGTTTATTTGAACCATCGGATATTAAATATACTCCGAACTCACCTTTTGGAGCTTCAACCGCTGTGTAGATTTCATCTTTTTCAACCCTGTATCCTTCGGTAAATAATTTAAAATGGTGAATTAAAGCTTCCATTGAATTTTTTAATTCTTTTTTTGCAGGCGGTGTAACTTTTGCATCTTGTGTTTTTACAGGTCCCTTAGGTAATTTTATTAAACATTGGTTGATTATATTTACACTTTCTCTCATTTCTTCAATTCTACATAAATATCTATCGTAACAATCTCCGTTTTTTCCTATAGGAATTTTAAATTCCAATTGCTCATAACAATCATAAGGTTGAGATTTTCTTAAATCCCAAGCTACACCTGATCCTCTTAACATTACACCTGAAAAAGAATAATCAAGAGCATCTTGTTTCGACACAATTCCAATATCAACGTTTCTTTGCTTGAAAATTCTATTATCTGTTAATAAAGTTTCTAAGTCGTCGATAATTTTTGGGAAATCTACACAGAACTTTGTAATGTCTTCAACCAAGCCTCTTGGTAAATCTTGGTGAACGCCCCCAGGTCTAAAATAATTTGCATGAAGTCTTGAACCTGACACTCTTTCATAAAAGCCCATTAATTTTTCTCTTTCTTCAAACCCCCATAATGTTGGTGTAAGAGCGCCTACATCCATTGCTTGAGTGGTTACATTTAATATATGACTTAAAATTCTACCAATTTCACAAAATATAACTCTGATAAATTGTCCCCTTATTGGCACTTCTAAATTAAGAATTTTTTCGACTGCTAAAGCAAAAGCATGTTCTTGGTTCATTGGTGCAACGTAATCAAGTCTATCAAAATATGGTACTGCTTGTGAGTAAGTTTTGTGCTCTATTAACTTTTCTGTTCCCCTATGTAATAAACCGATATGAGGATCTGCTTTTTCAACAACTTCTCCATCCAATTCTAAAATTAACCTTAATACACCATGCGCTGCTGGATGTTGTGGACCAAAATTAAGATTTAAAGTTTTTTTCTCTTTAGTCATTTTTTTTACTTATCTCTTTAATATACTTTGTTCCTGCCCATGGACTTTCATAATCAAAATTTCGATAATTTTGCTCAAGCTTTACAGGTTCATAAACTACTTTTTTTTCACTTTCGCTGTAGCGAACTTCATTGTGGCCGGTTAAGGGGAAATCTTTTCGTAGAGGAAAACCTTCAAAATTATAATCTGTAAGTATTCTCCTTAAATCTGGATGATTTTTAAATTTTATGCCATACATATCAAAAACTTCTCTTTCCATCCAATTTGCTGAGGGAAATATTTCAGTTATCGATGGAATAATTTCTTTTTCATTTATAAAAAATGTTAAAATTATTCTATTGTTAGACTCGTGACTAAGTAACAAATATACTAACTTAAATCTTTCATTATTTTCTGGATAATCAACAGCAGTAATATCGACTAACTGTTTAAACTTTGTAGATGAATTATTTTTTAAAAAAAGTAAAACTTGTATTAAATCTGAACAATTAGTTTTCAAATATAATTGTTCATGTTTAATTTCACTAAATTTAATTTTAGTAGTAAGTTCAGAATTAATTTTTTTTTCTAAATCTGAAAGATTTGTCATTAAATTATCTTTCTATTGAACCTTTATTTCTAATTTTCTTTTGCAATTGCATTATGCCATATAATAAAGCTTCTGCTGATGGTGGACATCCTGGAACATAAACATCTACAGGAACTATTCTATCACAACCTCTTACAACAGAATATGAGTAGTGATAATAACCACCACCATTAGCACAGCTACCCATTGATATTACATATCTAGGCTCTGGCATCTGGTCATAAACTTTTCTTAACGCTGGAGCCATTTTATTTGTCAGAGTTCCAGCAACAATCATTACGTCTGATTGACGAGGGGATGCCCTGGGTGCTGCTCCAAAACGTTCTAGGTCATATCTTGGCATAGATGTATGCATCATTTCTACCGCACAACAGGCAAGTCCAAAAGTCATCCAATGTAGTGAGCCTGTCCTAGCCCAATTTATTAAATTATCAAATGATGTTGTGATGAAACCTTTATCACTAAAATCTTTTGCTAATTCTTTGAATTCATCAGGAATTTTTGTTTCTCTATTATTAAGGTTCATAATTTATTCCCAGTCTAACGCTCCTTTTTTCCATTCATAAATAAATCCAATTGTTAAAATAAATAAAAAAATCATCATGGAAATAAAACCAAACAAACCAATTTTTCCAAGTGATATTGCCCATGGAAACAGAAACGCAATTTCTAAATCAAAGATAATAAATAATATTGCTACTAAGTAAAATCTTACATCGAATTCCATTCTTGAATCATTAAATGCCTCAAAACCACATTCATATGCTGATAATTTTTCTGGATCAGGATTTTTTGGTGAAAAAATAAAATTTATAAGAATAAATCCAAAACTTAATATTAAAGCTATAGCTAAAAATATTATTATTGATAAATAATCTTGTAAAAATTCCGCGAGCATATTTATTTTGTTATTAATTTCTAAAATCTTCGAATGAGTAAATTCTGGTAAGAATCTCATTATAGATCATTTTGCTAAGAGTTAAAGTGTTAATAATCATTGACTGTCTTATATTTTTTTTTTTTTCTAAATACAGTGCAATTTGGTCACGCAAATAAAGGCTTAAACGTTTGATAATTTTACTTTTTGAGAACCATTATCAATAGACAATGGCGGGAGTGACGGGACTCGAACCCGCGGCCTCCGGCGTGACAGGCCGGCGCTCTAACCAACTGAGCTACACCCCCGTTTCCAAAGATGAGCTTTGG
>MDTD01043132.1_pt1 | contig 32075 bp, 23 predicted proteins | sample 811221 | NCBI WGS metagenome assembly MDTD01 (sample SAMN05326646, study PRJNA326480) | marine metagenome | isolation source: seawater | place: Pacific Ocean: South West | collected 2011
CGTTCGTTCGTTCGTTCGTTCGTTCGTTCGTTCGTTCGTTCGCGCCTCCGTCCACGCTCGTCCTCGACGAACGCGCGCTCTCGGTTCTCTCGCGTTCGTTCCTTCGTTTGTTCGCTCGCGCGAACGAGCGTCCGTCTGTCGCCGTCGGCGTCCGTCCACGGTGCGCACGCGCGGCGCTTCAAACCGCCGCGGCGAGCTGGAGGCAGACAGAGGGACTCCTCGACGAGTGATGATTGGTGCGGCGTATCTATCATCACATCACATCATCACGTTACAATTGGTACAAAAAAATGGAACGGTCGTCGTGTTCGCGTTCGTGTCGTCGTCGGCGTCGTGTCGTGTCGTGTCGTGTCGTCGTCGTCGTCGTCGTCGTCGTCGTCTGTGCTCACGCCGCGGGTCCGGGGAGCCAGGGCCAACGCGCGGGGAAATCCGACCACCCATCGGCGAGGTTTCGCACCGCGTCGCCGAAATAGCGAAAGCCCGTGACTTCTGCGTTGATGTTTCCGTAGAAGCCTTCTTCGTGCAGTTCGCCGATTTCTTGGCGCCAATCCTCGATGATCTGTTCAAACTCGTCGCAGTACTCGTCAATGTACTTCATCTCAGCCATTCGACGCGCCACGGCTTTCGCCGTCCATCGCTCGCGGTCGCGACGCTTCCCAGGGAAGCCGTCGATGAACAACTTGCTGAGCTCGCTGTCGCCTCGCATCTCGCAGCCGACGAGAGCCAACTCAGCCTTCAATTCCTTTTCACGTCGCTCACGCGCGTTCTTTTCGAACGAATGCGAATTTTCGCGCGGTTTGGGTGGGGCACAAATTTCCGCGCGCTCGGCCGGAGTCTTCGCGCGTTTCAGCAAAGCGATGCGTTTCTTCACCGATTTCTTCCAAAATCTCGTCATCTCGTATGCTGCCCTCCAAAATTCGCTCCATCCGTGCACTTCGTCGCTCGGCAGACCGACCGTGAGCTCTTCGTACGTTCCGTGTTTAGTCCACTCCTCGTCGCGCGTGAGCTCCCAGTCACACACCGTGCGCTTCATGAGACACTCCTTACACATGCGCACGCCGAACGTCCAATTCGGCTTGCGCGTGGTCGCGTGCTTGTCGCACCCCTGACACCCGAGTTTGATCAGATACCACGCCTTTTGCCTCCACAGCATCGTCGCCGGCGCGTTCGACTCGCCCCACGCGGCGTCGGAAAACTCGGCGAGGCGTTCAAACAGACGACGAAACAACTCCTCCCCGAACGCACCGTTCAACAGCCTTCGCAACTGCGAGCACGTCTCTCGCATCGCGAACAAAGCACACAATCGTTTCTTATACACGTCTTTCCGTTTATCCACGAAATCGCCCGCTCGATTCGCCCGCCGCTTTTTATCCTCGTCACCGTCTCGACACACCATCTCGCAAATCGTCATCCACGCGTCATCGGGAAGTTCTCCACGCGCCGTCGACACCTTCTCCACGCGTCGACGCTTCACCGACTTTTGCCGCGCCTTTGTCGTCGTCGTCGCCTTTGTCGTCGTCGTCGTCGTCGTCGCCGTCGTCGTCGTCGTCGTCATCGCCCGCGCGCGTTTCCTCGTCGGTCGTCCTCGCGTTCGTTTCACACCGTCATCATCATCCTCGTCGTCATCGTCGCCTCTCTCGCGACCGCGCGCGACGACATCGCTCGGATCGTACCGAACCACCTCCCGACGCTTCCTCGCGCTTCGTCGCATCGTCCTCCGTCGACACCGCGCGCCTCGCGTCGACGAACGAGGACAAGGCGTCGTCTCGGACGAGGCGTCGTCTCGGAAAAGGCATCGACGCTCGATCGATCAATTTTCTCGAATCATCGATCAATTTTCTCGAATCATCGATCGATCGATCGATGCATCGCCTCGCGTGCGCCTCGCGCGCATTCTGTGTGTGCGCAAACAGTTAGACGCATGACGAACCGTCGCGCCGGTTCCCATGCACGCCGACGCGCATCGATGCCCACTCACCCGCGCGCGACGTCGACGCGACGGAGGACGCCGCCGATGACGCGATCGCCGCTTCGAGCGAAGGAGACGAACGAGAAAAATGTCGTCGTCGTCGACGCCGTCGACGCGAGGACCGGGGTGGTGCGATACGGGAGGGATAGGTCCAAGCGAGGACGCGCGCGCGGTGGGGGGACGAAGACGACGACCGAGGACGAGGGCGCGGGGACCACGACGACCGATGGGACGACGGGGAAGACGATGGACGAAGGGAAGGGGGAGGGGATACCCGCGAGCGATGGGTCCGAGAGAGGGAGCGCGACGTCGACGCGCGAAGAGGCGACGAAGCGCGGGTTGGAGATCGCGCGCGAGGAAATCGCGGCGGCGACGCGCGCCGAGGCGAGCGCGCGACGACGAGACGCGGTGTCGGTCTCGGTCGGTGGTGGTGAGATCGGACGAACGTTCGTGTTCAAGTCTAGGAATAAACTCCATCGGAACGCAAAGGCGGAGCGGGAGCACAGGGCGAGATTGGCCAAGTTGGCCGAGTCGCGGGCGTTTTTCGACGACGTCGACGGCGAGTCTCTGGCGGAGGAGAGCGAGGAATCGACGCCGAGACGAGGGGAATCGCGGCTGGGGGCGCGGGTTGCGATGAGTCCGAACGGGTTAATCGAGGCTTTGCAAGGGTTGGGGCTCGTGGATAACGCGCCCGAACTCAAGGCGAAGGTGGAATCGAAGAGAAGAGAGTCCACGGCGAGTCTGCACCGCGTCGGTTTGCCCTCGGGTCACGAAAATAAGTTTGATCGCGTGTCAAATTGGGTGTCGTCTCTTCCCGTGTTCACTCCGCTCAAAGAAAATATCGCGATGAGCGCGAACCGTGGGACTTTGAGAGCTTTGGAAGAGGTTGAAAAAGAGGAATCGATCGCCGAGACGGAGGACGAGACGGAGAGCGTGCAAGAGGACATGGAGAGGTTGATCATCGACGACAAGAGCTCACCTCTGGCGACGCTTCTGCGCACGTGCGATCAATCCGAAGCCCAAGTCAAATCAATGACGTCCCTGATCAAATCCTACGTCAAGCACGGAGTGAAAAAGATTGGTGAAGGAACGTACGGCGAGGCGTACCGAGGGGGAGATGGCGTCGTGATGAAAATCGTACCCATGGGCGGAGACGCTCTGGTGAACGGTGAAGTGCAGATGGGACCGAATGAGATCCGCTCTGAGACTGCGATTTTGAAGTGTCTCACGACTCTGCGCGAGGGTGAACGCGACGACGCCACGAAAAACTTCACCGACGGCTTCATTCGTCTCATAGACGCGTCCGTCTGCCGAGGTCCATACTCGGAAAAGCTCCTCCAAGCGTGGGATAAATACGCCAAGACCGGTGAGAGTGAGAATGAAAAACCCGATAACCTTCCGAGCGAGCAACTGTACATCGCTTTCGCGTGTGACGACGGCGGCACGGACTTGGAACACTTTGATATTCGATCGATGAAGGAAGCCGTCGCCATGCTCTTCCAAATCGTCGTCGCCCTCTCCGTCGCCGAAGAGGCGACGCAGTTTGAGCACAGAGATTTGCACTGGGGTAACGTCTTGATCAAACGCGTCCGCTCGAAAGAGAAACGCGCGCGATTGAACGGTGTCGACCTCAACATTCAAACCGCTGGATTGGACGTCACCATTATCGACTTTACGCTCTCTCGACTCACGACGGAGAACGGCGACGCGTTCTGCGACTTGAACGCAGATCCGGAGCTCTTCACCGGTCCGAAAGGACACTGCCAGTCGGAGACGTATCGTCGCATGAAGCGAGTCACGAAGGGTAAATGGAACAAGCACAATCCGAAGACGAACGCTTTGTGGCTCCATTACCTCGCCGACACCGTGTTGGAACAAAAGGATTTCAACATCACCATTGAAGAGAAACAACGGCTCATCGGATTCCGTAAGCGAGCGCTCGATTACAAATCCGCGAGAGAGGCAATGTTTGACGAATTCTTCACCGGGATCTGGACCTCTGGAAAGAAGAACTGAGCGCGACGACGTCCGTCTCGCGCGTGTACATTACGATGCAAACTACACAGTCACTCCAGTACGTCGTCAACCGCTACATTTGATTCGCTATTCAACGATCCTCTACGTCAGACGCTCTCGTCCTTTTACCCCACTGCGCCCCCCATTCCCCACTCACCCCCTCCCCCTCCCCCGCGCGTTCGTCCAACGCGCGCACTCGTCCCTCCGCGACGACCCACGCGCTCGTCCCGCGCGCGTTTTCCGCGCGCACTCTCGCCTCCAGCGCCCCCGCGTCCGCCCCTCCCGGCACCCTCACCGCGAACCTCCTCTCCCTGCCCACGTACACGTCCATCCATCCCTCCTCACCGCACCCTCTGAGCGCCTCTCCGCACGCCCCGTCCACGAATCGCACGCACACGGCGTGTTCCTCCTCCTCCAGGTTGTGCGCCCCCGCGCGCGGTCCCGGCGTCCACGAGACCTCCACCGCGCCCGGCGTTCCCACCGCGCGCACGTCCGTCGGCGCGTTCGGGACGCGCGCGAACAGTCTCGACAGTATCCATCGCCACGCGCGCATTCCCTCCGTCGACCGAGCGCCCTCGCGCGCGCGCGCTCGCTCGGTCAACGCGCGCGTCGCGCGATGACGACGGAAAGCGAGCACCGTTCCCCAATCGTCGTCGCGCGCGCGGACGCGAACGTCGTCGTCGAATCGTCGATCGAGCGTCGAGGGAAGGTCGAACGAAGGTTGTCCTCGCGAGATGTCGCTCGGTGTCGCGAGCGTGGTGACGGCGCAGTTCGGCGCGCGCGCCAACGCGGTCGGGGCGCATTACTGGAACATGCAGGATGACGCGCACGGCGACGACGACGACGACGACGACGATGGGTCGACGTCGATCGATTGGCGGGTGGAGTACGCGGAGCGTGGGATGGAGTCGACGTCGTCGGTGGGGACGTCGTACGTGCCGAGGGTGGTGATGGTGGAGGCGCGAGGGATGATCGCGCGCGCGGGCGCCGAGGCGTCGACGGCGGCGGCGGGCGAGGCGCGCGCGGCGGAGGGGACGTGGGGAGGACGGTGTTCGGTCTTTCGAGCGCCTCTGGCGAAGAGGAGCGCGTTCGTGTTGGCGCTCGAGCGCGAGGCTAAGGCGAGGGAGGCGGAGGCGCGGGTGAGGAAGATTGTCACCGGCGAGGACTCGGAGGAGGAGGAGGACGAGAGAGAGTTGGGAAGGAGAAAGCTCGGAGGCGTCGGACGCGCGTTGGAGCGAGGGTCGAAGGGACGCGAGCGGGCGACGCTGGACGATCCAGAGGACGTAAAACGAGAATTGATAGAGGCGGCGAGTAAATTAGACGTCGAGGCGGATCATTGGAGCGATTACTTGAAGGTGGAGTTGCACGCGAAGAATGCGTTTGCGCTCGCGGGAAGATGGGAAGGCATCGACGCCTTCGAGGGATTCGGTGAGGGCTTGGAGTGGATCGACAGCGAAGACAGACGAGAGGACTTGCGGGACGCCGTTCGATACTGGGCCGAGGATTGCGACACGCTCGGAGGGTTTAGAATCTTGTGCGACGACTCGACGGCTTTCGGCGGCGTGTGCGCTCGAGCGCTCGAGGACATTCGTGACGACTACGACGGACGAACCGTGAGCCTTTTCTCCGTGCGTCCTCCCGCAGTGCGAGAGAAAAAGCGCATGGACATGCTCAACGCTGCGTTCGCGTCGACCACGCTCGCAGAGTTGTCCGATTTGTATTGTCCGCTCGCCGCGTGCGACGACTACCCGACCATGGCGGGCTTGCGGCGAAACAGTTGGTTCCACGCTTCGTCAGTCGCCGCGCTCGTAATGGAAGGGATCACGACGCCTTGGCGACTGAAAAGTAAGGGTTCAAACGAGGCGTCGAGCATGCACGAGATGGCCAGATTCATGACGAATCGTGCGCCCGGACCGCACGCCTCGGCGCGAATGTCTGCGCCTTCGCCCGGCGTTCGCGGCGCCGAAGACGCCGAGGCGTTGACGAGGTCCATGCGCTCGGTGACGCCGGCGATGCCGAAGCGTCAGGACGACGATGACGACGATTCCGTTCCATTCGCGGAATATTTCGTCGCTCGCGGGGTTTCCGACGATTCCATCGTCGTCAATTCCGTCCTTGATGGCGTCCTCTCCAAAGAGCTCTACCGATGTCCGCGACGTCGATGTGTCGTCGGCGACGCGATACCGATACCACTCCCTTTCCCCAAGATCTTCTCACCCGATGACCCGTCCTCGGTCTCTTCACTCATCAGGCTCACCACGAGCTCGGCGACGTCGAGAGTCTTGGGCGCCATCGAGCGCGATTTCGCTCGTGCGTCCGCCTCCGCCGCGGGCAAAGCCACGCTCGCGGCGTGGTCCGTGGACGCCGTCGAGCGCGCCGAGACGATCGAGACGCTCATCTCGACCGCTCGCGCGTACGCGGGCGATTCAGACGATGTAGATTTCTAGCTTTAACGATTGTAGTCGCAGAGAGTCGCGGTCGATTCACAGCCAGCCATCGGCGCGTCGATGCTTATCGCTCGTCTCGCGCGCGGTGGAAAAGACCTAACCTGAAGGGTGTGACGTCCTCACGAGGGTGAACAAATGGGTTGAATTCTATAACAAATGCGACGCTTTCGCGCCGCTCTCTAACGCGCGAGGGAGAAAAACATTACACTAAATCCATCTCTTTACTTCTTCTCCTTGTTCCACCCGCGAACGGCGCACGCGGGCGCGAGCACCTTGCGCCCCTTGGCGCGTCTGGACTTCAAGACCTTGCGTCCATTCGCGGTGGCGATGCGCGCGCGGAAGCCGCTCTTGCGCGCGCGCTTACGTCTCGTCCCGTGAAGCGTGCAACCGATCGATTTTCCACCAGCCACGACGACCAACGCCCCGCGCTGGCGGCGCTGTCCCGTGCCTCGAAGGGACACCGACGCGGTCGGCGCGACGGCCACCCCGCGCACGGCGCCGCGGGCGGCGAAAGACTTCGCCGCCGAGAGCTTCGTGGACGTCGGAAGCGCGGCGGCGACGGCGGACATGGAAAACGCAGACATGATTTCGGTTCGACTCGACCGCGTACGCGTCCGCGTGTGCCGCACGAACGACGCTCGCGCACGAAGAGGGGTTCTTTCCCTCGCGCGCGTCCAGTCCCGCCTCCATCCGTCCCCGCGCGGGGGGCACCCGACGGGGACTCTCTCTCGAGTCAGGACCCACCGTTTCCACCCCGATACCCTGTATATGTATGCGTCAGTCATACACAACACACCTCGCGAAAACACATAGAATGACCAAACGTTACCCGATCACTGATCCCCCAAACCATCACCCCACCCCCCCTCGCGTGAGGGGTCACGACTCAATCAGACGCGCGGCATTCATTTATCGATCGCCACGCGCACTCGGTCTCGTCCGAGACGGATCGGATCGATCGATCGATCGATCGATCGCGTTCGCGAGCCACCTCTCGCGCGCGCGCGTCGACACACCCCGACGCACCGCGCCTCGCGTGGAAAACAAACGCACGCGCTCGACCTCTCGAGACGGACAGAAGATGTTCGCGCAACAAACCACCGCGAAGATCGCGCCGAGCGCGATGCGCGCGACCGCCTCCCGAGGCCGTCGCGCGGTCCAGGCGCGCGCCGGGGCCGACCGTAAGATGTGGTGCGTACGACTCGACGCGCGCGCGCGCGACGAGGCGAGGAAAATTTCTTTCAGAATCGTTCCGCGTCGTCGTCGCCTTCGCTCGCTCGCTCGCGTCGTCGTCCCCTCGCGCGTGCGCTCGCTCGATGGATGGATGGCGCATTTCCCGTATCTCCGTATCTCTCGAACGATCGATCCACCGAGGAGGGGCGATCGGTGGGTGACGAAGGGTGACCGGGACGCGCGAGACGAGACGGGGACGACGATCCAAGGCGACGATCGAAGGCGACGATCGCGATGCGACGCCCCTCGAGATGCGTGACGACGGCGCATCGATCGAGCGCGAGGTGAACGAGACGACTGACGGAGCGACGTTTTTACGCGTAGGTTGCCGACCCCGTACGAGGCGCCGGCGCACCTCGACGGCACCATCGCCGGCGATTACGGTTTCGACCCGCTCGGCTTGGGCGCCGACCCGGAACGTCTCAAGTACTACCAAGAGGCGGAACTCATGAACTGCCGATGGGCGATGATGGCCGTCGCGGGTATCGTCGGTACCGAAGTGACGGGCATCGAGCCGCACTGGTGGGAAGCCGGCGCAGAGGACTTCGGTTTCCCGACGCAAGCCTTGCTCGCGATCCAGTTCCCGGTTATGGGCTACTTGGAGAACAAGCGCATTCAAGGTTGGTTGGCCACCGGCTCCTCGGGTGTTAACGAAACCTTCCCGTTCGACCCGATGGGCATGGGCAACAAGGATGCGAACATGAAGCTCAAGGAGATTAAGAACGGCCGCGCCGCCATGATTTCGTTCGTCGGCATCGTCGTTCAAGCGATCGTCTACCGTGAAGGCCCGGTCGCGGCGCTCAAGGATCACGTCGCCAACCCTTTCGGCTGCAACATGGCGACCAACATCATGAACTTGCCGGTCAACTTGGCGTAATTTTTATGCTCGGGCCAGTGTACCAACCATAGTATTCGATAGAGAGCGTTTGTCATTCACGAACACACGTCTGAGACGCGCCGTCGCCGCGCACCGCGCTCGACTTCCACCTCGACTCGCGCTCGCTCGCTCGTTCGCGCGCGCACATTCACGCCCACTCGCGCCGTCTCCACCAAACGCACCGAACGACCATTGCGCGAACGAGTCTTTCGTCGCGCGCCCTCGCCGGGTCCCGAGGAGGCGCTCCAGCCCGCCCGCGATCGCGCGAGGGGATGAATCTTCATTCTCCGTCGCGCGGACCCATCATGCCGGTGGCACACGTGAAATTCGCGAGCGAAGAGGCGCCCGGAACGAAAGTGACGGCGAAGACGGTCAAGGAGGCGATCGCGGCGCTTAAAAAGGCGCGCAAAGAGGTGCAAGGATTAGAGAAGGATGAACGGTACCGTGGCTTTAAGCTCGTACTGACTGACGACGCGAAGCGCGCGGGGGGCGACGGGACGGTCGATGCGTTGGCGGACTCGGAAGCGTTGGTTTCCGGGGGTGCGTACACCGCGCATCTCGTGAGAGAGTACCCGCTGCGTGTGTCGAAGCACCCGGCTCGAAAGTACATTGTCGGACGTTTCAAAGGGCAGCGAACGCCGACTTTTACCGGCGGTGAAAACGCGCCAGTGGACTGGCAGATGCGACCGAGTAAGAGTTCCGTGCACGGTAACGTCATCTCGCTCTCTGGTGGGAAGAAGACGAATAAAGGGACGTATACGGGGACGAAGGACGGGCAGGGCGCGGCGTACTTCATGTTGACGGCGAAAGACGACGGACTCCTTGGCGAACCGTGCGAGGAGTGGTACACATTCTCACACAACGTGCAACGCAGAGTGTTCACGTTAGAAGAAGCGGAAGCCAAGATGGAGGCTGGAAAGCGCGTCGTCGGTGAGGCCTGGGGTCGCATGGACCGCTCGGTGGAGGAGTTGGGGTATTCCGACGACGACAGCGGCGGGGACAAAGGCGACCAACGAGAATACTCGAGCGATGAGGAAGACGCGTTCAAGGCCAAGAAGGGTAAGAAAAAAGCCATTCCGGGCATGGAAGTCGATAGCGACGACGAAGATGCTAAGGCTGGTAAGAAATCCGGCAAGTCAAAGGAGGACGCCGGGAGAGAAGACTGGGAGCACGACGCGGAGTGGGACGACGACGAAGATGAGGTCGCCATTCCAGAGGGCGAAGACGCTCCTAAGGATCCGACGAAAACTCATGGAGACAGCGACGGCGAAGAGGAGGGGTTGGACAAGGAGGGATTAGCTGTGAAAAAGTTACTAGGCAAGCAAGAAAAAATGCAAGCGGGACAGTTTAGTGACTCAGATTCGGATTCCGAGTTGGAGGAAGATTTCAATCCGGATAAGGATGTCATCGGTAAGAATGTCGTCGGTTCTTTCGTCGAGCGAAGTAAAAAATTGGAGGAGGAAGAAAAAGCAGAAGCCGCCGCCGCGGCGACAAAGTCGAAGCTGGCGTCTGCGACTGGAGTGAAGCGAAGCGCGAGTGAAGCCGGAGTCGGCGAAGGTGCCGCTGGCGCGAGCGCGGCGAAAGCGGCGCGCGTCGCGACCCCAGCGCCGAAACACACGCCGATTGAGGCGACCATCATCGATGTCATTCGTAAGAATCCCGAGAGCACCAGCGTCAAGCTCATCACTAAGATGTGTCGTAAAAAGGGTCTACTCAATAGCACTGCGGGTACCGAGGAGCTTAAAAAGGCGATCAGCAGTATGCTCGTCATGAAAAAGCTTCGCGATGGCTCTCACACCTTAGTCTTGAAGTAAATTTTGTCATAGACATCAACATTGCTTTTCAATAGTCACCTTCACACCGCGACAGACGCGCAGTCTCGAAGTCTTCTCGATGAACCTCTCGAGCGCGATCACGGAGCTATCGTGGATGCGCGTGGCCATCGCATTGGCGATCATCTATCTCGCGCGTGTGCTCTTCATCAATCCGGGCGAGAAGAGGAGCACGAACGATGATGAAGAGGAGACTTTCCCAGAACCGATGGCCAAGGGCGATTTGACGTTGGCCCAGCTGCGCGAATACGACGGTCGAGACGAGACGAAACCGATTCTGCTCGCCGCGAAAGGGATCATCTTCGACGTGACGCGTGGGAGAGATTTTTACGGCAAAGGGGGACCGTACAACGCGTTCACCGGCATCGACTGCTCGAGAGCCCTCGGTAAAGTGAGTCTGGAAGAGGAGAATTTATGCGCGGATGTGAGCGATTTCGCCGCGAGCGAGCGAGACGCTCTTAACGGATGGGTCGCTAAATTCGAAGACAAGTATCCCGTGGTCGGGAAGGTGACGGATGGGAAATATAACGGAAAGTTTTAGACCGGTTAGTTTACAATTCTTGCGAATAGCCACCAGATTGAATGAATTAAAACCTCCGCGTCCTTCCTCCTCTGTGTCCCCTCTTATACGACGCGCTCGATGCCTCCAGCGAACCCCGGGCGTCGGCTGATTGAGCAAACCAAGCGGGCAACGTCGTGTTCGTCTCCTCCAAAACGAGTTTCAAATCCTCGTATATCGGACCATTACCGATATCGCGGGCGAACCCGGGAACGTAGAGAGAGCTCGCTATGCCTTTCCTCCCGGCACGTCCAGTTCTACCGATTCTATGGATGTAGTCATCAAACTCACTCTTTTTCGTGGGTAAATCGAAATTTATAACGTGATTCACCTGTGGTAAATCCAAACCGCGAGCCGCCACGTCTGTGGCGACTAAAATTTTGGCGGCACCGGATGCGAAAGCGTCGAGCGCTCGAAGTCTCGCGCCTTGAGTCAATGACCCATGTAGCTCCTCCACCGCAAGCTTATTCTCTGTCTCTTCGACAAGTCTCTCCCGTAACCACTCCGCCGTTTGCTTCTGTTTGCAAAAAATCAAAGTCAGGCCAACCTCTTCACCATCGTGCTCGCGCTTCTTTTCCACGGCTTCTAATATTTTCATCAAGTAGGGAAACTTTTGTTCCCGCAGATGGGGCGTTTCGATGAGAATTTGCTGAATGCCCGCAACCGTGGAGCCGACGCGTCCGCAAATGACTCGGGCGGCATCCGGAGGAGCACGCATGTAGTACGAAGCGAGTCGCAGGACCTGTTGAGGAAACGTGGCAGAAAACATGAGAGTTTGTCTCTCATTTTTACCAGGCATCCCATGATCTCCCAAGAGCTCGTTCAGTTGCGGCTCAAATCCCATATCAAGCATACGGTCCGCTTCGTCCATCACGAGAGTTTCGACGCGACTCAAATCGACGTACAACTTATCTCGCACCATGGAAAGCAATCTTCCCGGAGTGGCGATTAAAATTTCAGGCAAAAACGACAGCTCTTCGAGCTGCGGTTTGATAGAATTCCCACCATAGGCGCACGCACACCAGAGGGGCGTTCCAAAGATAAACTTTCTAGTCTCCATGTGAATTTGTAGCGCCAATTCGCGAGTCGGCGCGAGAACGATCACTCTTGGTTTCACCGGTGTACCATCGACGTCGTATTTTTCTTCGCGAGAACCTCCATCTTCACACTCTCTCACCAATCTACCGATCAAAGGAAGCATGTACGCCGCCGTCTTTCCACTACCGGTCGGCGAGTTACAAAGCACGTCCAACCCGTCGGCGGCGACCGGAACGGCGTACCTCTGCACCAAGGTCAACGTCGATATCCCAGCCCTCCGTAAATTATCCACCACCTCGCTCGGCGTCCCCACGCTTCTCTCCAACTCTCGCGCGTCCGCATCGATGGGATCTCGCTCCACACCGACGATCCTCGCCCCGACGTCTTCGTACGCCAGCGCGTTCGAACCGCGCGTCTCGCCCATCTCCCCGAACAATCTCTCCTCGTCGTCCACCAGACACCGCCCGTGCGACCTAGATCCCCCGACGCCCGCGCGTGCCGCATCGAGCTCGCGGAGGAAGTGGTCGCGCTCGTCGCGCGCGCGCGCCTCGAGTTTCTCTCGCTGCGCCTCCGTCAACTGTCGAGGCCCGTCCCCGTCTCTCGGCCGTCTCTCCACGCACGACGACGACGACGATCCGCGTCCGCGTCCGCGTCCGCGTCCGCGATTCCCGCGTCCGCGTCCGCGTCCGCGTCCGCGCCCGCGCCCGCCTTCACCGCGCGCGCGACACGCCGCCGCGCGCGCGAGCGCCATGGCGCTCGAACGTGTGACGACGCGAGTGTCCGCCGCGCGCGAATCCATGCGCGCGAGAGGGCTTCCGACGCCGACGCCGACGCGCGTCGGAAACGGTCGCGCGCGCGCGCGTCGTCCGTCGACGCCTCGATCGAGCGCGCGCGCGAGGAAGGGCGAGGGCGACGAGGACGTGTCGGTGTTTCTCATCGGCGCCGGGCCGGGAGGGGTGGAACAGATGACGATGGGCGCCGCGCGCGCGCTCGCGAGCTGCGATGCCGTGGTGCACGATGATCTGGGGGCGTCGTCGTCGGACGTCCTCGAGCTGGCGACGAGGGAGGGGGTGGAGGTGATCGCCGTGGGGAAGCGAGGCGGCGCGAGCGCGTCGTGGCGACAGAGCGATATTTGCGATTTGATCTGCGAGCTCGCGCGGCGGGGGAAAAAGGTGGCGCGGTTGAAGGGTGGGTGTCCGTCGGTGTTCGCTCGAGTGAGCGACGAGATCTCGGCGCTTCGTGCGGCCGGCGTGTCGTATAAGATGATTCCGGGAATATCGTCCGCGCTGTCGGCGCCGCTGAGCGTCGGCGTGCCACTCACGGATCGCGACTTGGGACGACACTTCAGCGTGACGAGCGCGCACGATCCGGATGCGATTGATTTCAGCGCTTTCGTGGGAATCGACACGTGCGTGTTTTTGATGGTGGGGAAATCGCTGAGCGTCGTCGTCGAAAGACTCGTACGCGACGCGCGAAAACCGTCGACGATGACGTGCTGCGTCATTCGAAACGGCATGCAAGCCGACGAGAGATCGTGGTTCGGGACGCTGGATGATATCGTCGAGAGGACGTCGGGTGAATCGCTGTCGCCGTGCGTCTTGGTCGTGGGTGACGTGGTGACCCTCGCGTAGTCGATTCAATTCTCAGTTGACAACAAAGACAGAAATAGCTCGCGGCTCAGTTGCAGACGCGCGGTCACCGTGGACGCTTCGTATGGATGCAAAGCGCGCGAACGAAACAGTTGCTGATATTGGGTAACAGAAGAAATCGCACGAATGATTTGCTTCGAGAGCTCAGCTCGACCGCGTCTCAGCGAAGCGCGAGCTCAGCTTCTTCCAAGAAGCGCACGGGCTCGACGAGCGAGAGATTACGACGCATAGAGCCTAAAGTTGACACGGGACTTCGGCGTCGACGAGTGAATGTTCTCCCCAATGACTCAGCTTCCACATCGAGGGCGGCCTCACCGGTGCAAGTGAGGCTGAGCGGACCGCGACGAGACGTTTCGCCTGAGGCGAAGCAGCCATCACAGGAAACGGTCGCCCGGCAACGTGATGTGATCGATGACATCGACGAAGTCGACGAAGAAAACCTCCCAGTTCGGATAAAGATCCGCAAGAAGAGCGTTCGGGATGCTCGAGATGCCTTGGTGGTTTTGTGTCGAAGGCCACTCAGTCCGAGATCCGTGCAAAAGTTTCGAGCAGCTATTGAAACGATTCACGCTCAACGCACTCTGATCGAGGATGGTTTACTCCGTCAATACATCGATGAAGTTGAAAAGTGCTCGTCGAAGGGCGAATCGGAGAGCCGAACGTCGGAAATCGATGCCGTAGAGGATTATGATCCCGCAGAGCAAATTGTCGAGGAGTTTGGTTCCGTGTTTGGCGCCGTGGCGCACGAGTCTAGAGACTTGCTCAGGCGTGAAAAAGGAGAGACGACCGCGAAAGATCTCGAGAAGCAACTGCTCGATCACTATCCCACAATTCGAAATATTTTCAAATTCTATTCCAGCATGACGAAGCCATTTGATGAAAACATCACCGCCGCCGAGCTTGGAAGCATGGCGCTGGGAGACTGGATGACTTTTGTCAAAGATTGTAAGCTCATTGGACCTCATCCGAAGCATCAAATGGTCAAATCTAGCGCTGAACTGGTATTTATTCGATTGAATTGGGTGACGGACGAGCGTGGGAGAAAGGTGAAGAATCAAGATGTGTCTAATAGCGATCGCACACTCATCATGCCAGAGTTCATATGCGGCGTGTTGCGTTTGGCCAAACAATGCGGCGTTCAGATGGGAAATCTCGCGCTCACGGTGAATCATTTCATCAACGATGTCATCTACAAGCGCGCGCATTCCGTAGACGTCGAAGATTTCCGTAAGAGAATGCGACTTCGCTCGGTGAGAGCCGCCATCATCGACTTTCAGGAGGAGATACGCGCCGTCTTCACCAAATACGCCGCCGCCGAAGCGAAAACTGCCGTCGGTGGTGGTTTAGAGAGTATGGATCTCAAGGAACTCATGCAACTTTGCCGTCGCATGCAAATCGTGAGCTTCAACGACGCCGATCGTCATCTTCTGACCCCTCTTGCGGTGCAGCACGCCTTCGCCTTGGCGCAGCTTCAAGTCGTCGGCGAAGACGCCGGCGAGATAGACGCCGACGAGTTCGTCGAACTCATATCTCGCATCGCCGAAAAATTCTTCGACGTATACTTCAGCGCCGTCGAATCCGCCGAGATCGCACGTCTTAAGCGCGCGAATCTCGACGCCTCCGTCACCTTCGTCGCCGCGCTCCCGACGCTCCTCGGCGAAGAGGTCGCCCTCGCGTGGAAACTCAGATGGTTCTTTCCACGCTTGACTACGACACCGCGCGCATTATCGTCGCCCACCTTGTAACTTCATAATATATTCATTTGTAGACAAACACTTTTCCAATCGAGAGATTGAGATAAAAACGAGGGTTTGGCAATCAAGCATCGGGACGTCTCGCGCGCACCATCGCGTCACGAATCCGCCTTTACTCGACGCTCACCGAGACGCAATCATGTCTGAGCAAATGGTGCGTGCGCCGCGCCGTTTTATTCACGCGTCTCGTGCGCTCGTCCGCGCTTCGTCGCCGCGCGCGCGCGTCGCAAGCGTTCGCTTTCGCGTTCGATCTTCGCGAGGTGTGACATGACCCTAACCGCGCATCCTCGTCGTTTCTTTCCGCGTGCAGAGCGTGCAAACCTTCGGGCGCAAGGTACGTGACATCGATCGAATCCACGGGAGAGTATGCTCTCCGCGCGTTCGTGTCCTCGAGCGAGCGATCGCGCGGGTCGGACGGCGTAGCGCTGGACGTTCTCCACATCGGGAACCTCCGTCGCTAGGGCTAGACGGCTCGCGGGTCGAGACATCGCGGGTCACCGGGAGCGACGAGCGATGACTCTTTGACGCGTGCGTGAAGCGAAATACTGACCGGGATTTGTCTCTTTTCCTTTCCTCGACAGAAAACCGCCGTCGCCGTGGCGCACACGAAGCGCGGTAAGGGCTTGGTTCGCCTCAATGGTGTCCCGATCGACCTCGTCCAGCCGGACACTCTCCGACTCAAGGCGGTTGAACCCATTCTCTTGCTCGGCAAGGAGCGATTCGCGAACGTGGACATCCGCATTCGCGTGAAGGGTGGTGGACACGTGTCCCAAATGTATGCCGTGAGACAGGCGGTGGCCAAGAGCCTCGTCGCGTACTACCAAAAGTATGTCGACGAAGCTTCCAAGAAGGAGATTAAGGATCTTTTGTTGGCGTACGACAGAACCTTGCTCGTCGCGGACCCGCGTCGCATGGAGCCGAAGAAGGCGGGCGGTCGTGGTGCGCGCGCGCGCTTCCAAAAGTCTTACCGTTAAATTTCTCATTTTGTTGTGGAAATTTATCGGTGAGGAGCTGGAGATGGTCGCCGCTCGACATGGTAGTATTAGATGGGACGAAGTCAAATAGGTTTGTGCAATGAGAGAAGAGACGCAACCAACACAAGAAAGTCACGCCCGCGTCACACGCATTATCGCCTAAACATTACAACTTACAATAAGGCAGACTCTAACGTCTGTCCCGTTCGAGACATCGCGTTTCGCACTCGCTTGACGCGTCGCGCCATTGCCGCTCCAAACTGCACGGAGACGAGACCGCTCGCGCTCGCGACGATGGCGAGAGCCCACGCCGTCGACGCTCGCGGATAACCGAGAGCGTGAACGAGAGACGAGCCGAACAGCTGACCCAACATTTCTCCAAAAAAGTAACAGCTGACAAACATTCCGTTGGCGAGGTCGACGTATTTTCGGCCTTCGTTTCGAATGGACCTCGCCATGAGCGGGAGAAGCGGAACGAAGGCAAAGCTAGAGCCGATGCCGTATATGACGCTCGCGCCCCACACGCACACGCGACGACGCATCGACTCGCTCAAAGTCGCCAACCGCAGGAATGAAGACGGCCCGAAGAGAAGGTGGGCAACAGCTATCGAACCCATTCCGAAGAGGCACAAGAGGATATCAGTCAATTTGGAGTCACGGTGCGAGATGACGCCGACGAGCGGCGTCGTGAGCGCGTAGAGACCAGCCAATAGGGAATAAACTACTCCGATCATCGAAGGCTTGAAATTGAAGCTTCTATGGAGATACAGCGGGAGCGTCGTCGGTATTCCACCGAACGAGCTCGAGATGACGAGCTCGGCGAGCACCGTGGCGAGAAACGTTGGATGACGCAGAATGCGCACATAACTCGGTTTCATGTCGTCATCTTCAGTTGAACCGGGACCATTTCCATCTCTTACATCATCGAGACCACGCATGGCGTACATCACCGGAGGAATGGACGCTAAGATTGCGATTCCGTTGGCGACGAGAGGGAGCTTCGGGCTCTTTTGCACGTCGTAAAAGCAACCGCCAAAGACTGGTCCAATCATCGTACCAAAACCCGCGGCGACCTCTTGTATGCCACTACACAGCGATACCGCCTCTGGAATCGCCCTCGTGACCACGCACAGCATCGTCACGCTCGTCACCGCGTTAAAAAATCCTTGTGTCAGACGCGTAACCAACCAAATGTCATATCTCGACCGTCCGCCCAGCGTCGTCGCGAACACGCTCATCGCCTGTCCGAACAGCGACCACTTCGCCACCGACGTCGCCTTCCACCGCCACGTCAATTTCGGCGCTATCGGCGATACCAACAGCGTCCCGAGCGGCAGCGCCGCGAACACCAACCCGACCTCGCCCGGCGCCACGCCCGCCGCCGCAAACTCTTGCGCCAAAAACGGAAACGGCACGCTCATGCTCATCGTCGTCACCACGAGCGTCCCCGCGAACGCGCACAGCGTTCGTCCGTGCTCTTCAAGAATCTCTCTCGCGCTCGCCCGCGCCTCCGACCGCCTTCGCGCCTCCGTCGCCCCCGATTCCTCGTCCTCGGTCGGCAACAGCGGCGTCGTCCCGTCCTCCTCCTCCGCGACGCGCGCGTCCGCGTCATCGCCTCGACGCCCGTCGACGCGCATCAACGCATCGCGTCCACCGATCGACGCCTCCCCGAGGCCGCCGTCGTCGTCGTCGTCGTCGTCGGCGGCCTCGAGCGTCATCGAATCGCGCTCGACGACTCGACGCCCCTCGTCGTCGACACACGCCGCCTCTCTCGATCGCGCGCGCGACGCTCTCGCTCGGACGCGCGCGCGATCGATTCGATGACGTTCGCGTCGACGCCGTTCGCCCTCGCGCGGGCGTCCGCGACGCCCGCGCGCGCGCGCGCGAGCGTGGGCGCGCGCGCCGCCGGTCGAGCGGGGACGAGACGCGTCGCGACGGACGCGCGCGCGCGGGCGAACGCGCGCGCGAGGGCGAGCGCGCGCGTGACGACGAACGCGACGGAGGGTGGTGAATCGTGGGAGGACCTGTTCGACGCGTTCGAGCGGCAGGCGTCCGAGGCGGAGGCGGAGCGGGAGATTCCCAGGGCGAAGACGCGCGCGCTCGAGCGCGCGTTGGCGAGGGGACGACGGAAAGTGGAGGTGCGAGAGCTGTGTAAGGAGCTGGAACTGGAGCGACACGAGGTGATTAGGTGGTTGAAGCGTAACGGACACCGAGCGGAGGAGTTGGGGAGGAGGTACGCGGAGGAATTGGCGAACGAGGACGCGGAGAGGGAGGCGCGAGAGCGCGCGCGAGAGGCACGCGCGGAGCGAGCCGAGGCGGAGAGACAGGCGGCGGCGGAGGCGAAGAGCAGGCGAGGAAGCGGACCGGGTGGGATGCCGGCGTATAAAACGTACAAGAAGACGCGATTGGGGTCGTCGAACATCTCGACTTTGGAAAAGGTGTACGCGGTGACGCAGTATCCGGACGACGCCATGGTGGAGAGCATTCGGCAAGCGACGAGACTTCCGGCGAGTAAGATTATCGCGTGGTTTAAAGAACGTCGGTCCGGTGCGTCGGCCGCGGCGAAGCGCTCGGCCGGTGTGGAGGACAGATCGAGTAGACGAAGCTCGGGAGCCGCGTACTCGTACACGCGCAGAAACGAGGGCGGCGGTTTGCGAAGAGGGGGCGCCGACGACGCATACGGTGACTCGAATGGGCCGAGGCGCGGTCGCGATGCGGCGTCGGATTGGTCTGCGTACGATTAATGAGGCGACTTCTATTTTTCACTGTAACTCGATTAGCTAAGCACTTGTGATACATGTTACATTTTTTACGGAACGCTAAAATCCTTGAGACCGATGGCGCTCTCTCCGAATTCGTCATCGAATTCGTCCTCACCAGAAAGTAGACCGGGAGACCGATACATCCTTGTTTTCATCTCTCGCATCACTTTGAGCGTTCGAATGAGAACGACGCTGGTCGCGAGCCACAGAATGACGAGCACGATGATGGCGGTGTAGAGGGAAGGCGCGTTGGATTCCGGAACGTATGGCGTCCCTCCATTGCTCGTTCTCTTCGCCGATCCCATCGCTTTATTCGGACAAGCTCGCACATCACGTCGAAGAACGACCGCGTCCACAGGTTCCATGGCTTGCGCGGAAACGTCGGGAATGGATCGACAAGTGCTCGCGTCTCCAACTTTCCTAAAGTACGTCTCGGCCGTCGTCGTGTTCGCGACACACGTCGTTCGGCGCCATTCCCAGCTCGCGTGCGTATCGTTGTGGATGACCAAGGATCCTGCACCGAACGAACCCTCTCTGAACGCGCTGTACGCGGGTTGAGGTACCATCCAGCTCTTTCCGTAAGGACCTTCGTAGTTGCCGCCGTCTCCGACGACGATGTGTACGGGCGCGCAGTCATTCAAGCCATAGTTCAAGACTGGGTGCGACCTCTCGTATGAATGTACGTGGCCGTTCAAGATCAAATCGACGCCAGCGTCATAGAGGGTCTGTTCGAGAGCCTTGCGCGCGCGTTCAGCTTCTTTAAAGTGCCCGTGATTCGAGTTGTACCACGGAGTGTGAAATACGACAATGACCCAAGGCGTGTAATGTCGATTCACGCTCTCTAAATCCTTTCGTAACCACGACGTCATGGGCGTGTTCGCACCGTCAAACATTCCAGTCTGCGCGTTGGCATAACTATTCAATCCTATGATGTGTGCCTGACCTACTTCGTACGACCAAAACAGTTGCGACGGGCTCTTCGCCGCTTCGTACGGGGAAGGATACCTCATCATGTACGATACGAGATCCATTCCATTCTGTGTCACGTCGTGATTTCCCGGTACGACTAACATCGGCATGCTTTTGAGCAAAAATTCGCCCAAGACACCGAAACTATCCCACCTCGGCGCGAAACCGTCGGCGTACGATAAATCGCCCGTGTGCAAAAGGACTTCTGAATCCCCGAGCGCGTCGTGGACGTGCGTCAAAACTTCCTGTGTCACCTCCGTCTGACCGGTATCACCGACGACGGCGATTTTCGTCGGCACTTTCGAGTGCTTCGTCGGGACCATCGGCGCCTTGAACGTTCTCGCGTCCGTCGTTCCCGGAAGAACGTACGCGTACTCCTTACCCGGCGCCAATCCTTTCATCTTCGCCATATGAATGATTGGCGAATGGTACACCGCGTCGGGGTTCGAATATCCGAGACACACCGCCTTATCCGTCGGCCGTTGCGACCAGAATCCGCTCGGAATGACGTCCTCGATTGATGTCACCACGCGATAGTTCGCCGCGTCTGAGTCGGCCCATGCGCTCGTGTTCGCCAATCGAGTCAGCGCGTCGCCGTCCACCGCCGGCGTCTGTCCCATGCGCGGCACGAACGCGGTCGGATTTCCGACGCACAACTGCGTCGTGTACGAATCGCTCGTCGCCTTTGCGTAATGTTTCTTTCGTCCCTCGTCGGTTGATGAATATTCCACCGTCCCGTCCTCCTCCGTCAACGCTTCTCTCGTCGTCCACACCACCGTCATCTCCCCCGACGCGGTCGGCGCGAGGTGCACCTGCGTCGGCGCCCCGCGCGCGGTCTCCGCCGTCTCGCGTCCTCGAGGCGTCAGCGGCACCGCCGGATGCGCGTCCGGGCGTTGAAAACTCGACGTCACCGATGACGCCACCGCCGCGTCTCCTCCGGCGCCCCGCGTCGCGACGACGGCGAGCGCGAGCGCGAGCACCCCCGCGCGCGTCCTCCTCTCCGTCCTCATCCTTCGTCTCCACGCGCGCGCGCCGATGCACGCGTCGGGCAATGACTGCGCGCCATCTTGCTCGTCGGCACTCGCGCGCGCGTCGCCTCCCCGAGCGTCCAAAGCGATGCGCGCGAGGGTCACCGCGCGCGCGTGGCGCGTCCTCGCGTCGATGTGCCTCCTCCTCGCGGCGCGTCCCGCGCGCGCGCGCGATTGGTATCGCTTCTCGGGTGATTTCGACGCTCGGCCGTGCACGCTGCCGAAACTTCACGTCGACGACCTGAGCGCGGACGCGTTCGAGCGCACGTTTCGAGACGCGGAAAGGCCCGTCGTGATCGTGGGTCTCGGTCCGACGCGCTCGCAAACGCTCGAGCGCGTGTCGAGGGAGGGGCTGTTGGACGCGTTCGGAGACGAAGTCGTCACGTTGTCGTCGTCGAATACGTTTTCGTATGAAAAGAAAAAGAAGACGCTGCGAGCGTACGTGGAGGAAGACGTCCCGGCCGAGCGGGGAGAAGATGCGAGCGCGACGTGGTATTGGTTCGGCGATCACTCGGATGAACACGGGAACACGCCGAGCGGGTTTCAAGAGCTCTTTGATTCGTACGAGGATATTCGATTCGTGCCAAAGGACGCCGACGTGGCGTACAGTTTCGGCGTGGGAGGACGGTACAGCGGTGTTCCCATGCATCAGCACGGACCGGGATGGAGCGAGAGTTTGGTGGGGAGGAAACATTGGTTCATCGCTCCGCCGGATCCCGCGCCGACGTTTGAACCGAACGTGACGGCGTATTTTTGGTCGCTCGACGCGCTGCGAAGGGGCGACGTACGCGAAGGTGACGGCGGCATCCTAGAGTGTACGGTGCACGCGGGAGAGGCCATCTACTTCCCAACGAATTGGTGGCATGCGACTCTGAATCTAGACGAGTCCGTTTTCATCAGTTCGTTCGTGAATTACAACAGAAGAGGTGAGCGCGAAGAGCTTTAATTTAGATGATAGATAGTTCTTATTTTTCCGTGAGCTCGCGAAAGCCTTTCCAAGACTTTGGCGCGTTGTAGTTGTGCTTTTGCATCACCGTGAGCAGACTATCACTCGGTCCGTCCACGACCTGGCCCTGAGCCTTGAGGTACGTCCTCGTCTTCTGGAGAACGTCTCTTGCCTGCAACCACTCACCGTTCGTGTACAACTCTAAGCCACGCTGAAACTCGTCCAAAAACTGCCTCGATACGCCCTTGCGCATTTCAACAATGTCTGGATGTTGCTTAAACTCGTCGCTGTACTCCATGACACTCAGCGTCTCGTCTTCAAAGTTGCGGTGCGGGTCTGTACCGACGCTCGGTACTGGAATATTTTCTGGATTAACGTCGTACGTGTAGAGTTCGACGGGATGAAGGGAACCTTTGACGGTGACGCAATCGATCTGTCGGGCTTCCTCTTGAACGGCAGGAGAAAGCAGAGCCGCGAAATCACCAGTGAACAATAACGGCACTCCGAATTGCTTTGTGGCTGCTTCGAGACGCGCGCTGATGTTTACATTGGGAGACAAGTACGAGGCATCGACCTTGTGCTCGCTTCCAATCGCGCCTTCGATAGCCCAACCGACGTGAAGTCCGAATCCCATCTTCACATCGAAGTTATTGATGCGCTTGTTCAAGTTTTTGTTCCTGCGATATCGATGTAATCGAGAGCTCCGGCGAAGCGCTCCTATGATTGTGACGAACGACGCCAACGCATTGTCCGCAACCATTCGAATTCTTTGTCTTTTCACCTCGTCGATGTCGTCGAAATTCGTGACGTCATCGTCGCGAATATCATGAGGAAATTTCCACACGAGCAGAAACGCGTCACCGATGTTCTTGTTTGCACTACCACCGTGTACGTGCACTTCCAAATGAACTATTTTGGCAATCGTGTTCACGAACTCCATGATGTCCTCTTGTAAAACCTCCGTGGTGTCCGTGAACTGTCGAATATCGCAGAATCCAAATATAGCAACCATTTTCCTACCGGGGACCATCGGATCGATCGCCCCTCCGCGTTTCATATTCTCTGCGATAATCTCTGAGCCGGCGTCGCCGAATCCAACCGCGAGGAGCGAACATATACGCGATATACTATTCTCGAGGAGTCTCGTCTCCATTTGATCTTCCTCGTCGTCGCTGATGTCAAACTGCGTCAACGGGTTGTCACTCATCGCCTGAATCTTACTCACCATGCGGTCGAGCGGGCGAAGGACCAACACGTTCGTGTCTTTACTGAATAACACCGCGCCGACGGTGAGAATCACGCAGACGAAGAGCGTGCGCATGATGTTGAGTAAAGCTTGAACTCGACTCTCCTTCTGAAGATCGAAGAAGGCGAAACTAAAACCACTGCTTTCATCGGGCAATTGCGACGAGTACGTGGTGTAAGCGAACTCCGTACATCGTAAACGTTTGTGCGCTTGGTCGTTTAGAATGAAGGCGAGATTGTTGTCGTCTGAGAAATCTGTTCCATTCACCACGAGACGATACATGCCCTTCGTACCGGCGTGGTATTGGTTCACGGACTGATAAAACCCTCTCGATCCTTCACCACCGTTGACACCGTTGACGAACGTCTCGTGCGCCATGGTCAAGCCTCCCTCCATGAATTCTTCCCTCTCGCCGACGGTGTAGAGATCGACGCTGAACACCGGAAGTAAGAAGAGCATCAGAAGAACACCCACAATCACTCTCTTCGTCGTCAAATCGCTGAGTTTCTGTCCGACTCGAGATTTAGACTCTTCAAAGTGCGACAACGAGTGCTCTTCGTCGTCGCGTTCGTTCGCTGCGGTGCCTTGTCCCTCCGGCTCCGCGAGAAGGTTCTGCTTGGCGAGACTGTCTCGTTTGAGTTTGATCAAGCTCTCTCGACGCTCCTTGCGCTGTCGCGTGATTTCGAACGATTTGAAAATCTTCACCAATCGTATCAAACGGATTATTCGAACGATGCGCCCAGCTTTCGTCGCCGCACGGGACGCTCGACCAGCCTTTGCGAAGCCGGCGTCCGCGACGTCCCTCGAGCCTTGCGTGTTCCCCGAGCTCAACGCTTGATCGAACTGCGTCCCATACGAGTCCACGCCGTCGCACGGATCCATCCCCACCGCTTTCATGAACGCGGGGATGTCCGCGAGAAGACTCAGCGTGGCCACGAGATCGAGCCAAAAGTAAAATTGACCGAGATGATCATCCATCGCGAACACGCTCAACAACACCTCGACGCCAAAGCTCACGAGACAGATCCACACCATGATGACGAATCCGATGTCCGCGTCCGCATCCGTCACCATCAGTCGTAAATCGTCCCCAAACAGACTCCACACCGTGATGTTCGCCATCCACATCGTCGCGTGTCCGCTCTCCAGTCCCTCTCGCACGCGCTCTCTCGCGCGCTCTCGCCATCCCACGCCGGCGCGGCTCCCACCCTCACCACTCTCGCTCTTTCTCGGACGATTCGCGTACTCGAGCGCGTCGAATTGATCGACGGAATCAAAGAAAGCGATCGCGGCGAGCGATTCACCGCGTTCCTCGTCCATTTCCACCGTCGATTCTCGCGTCCCGCGCCCTTCGAGCGTCCCGTTCGCGATTGCGTCGCCAGACTCCATCGGGGACGGGTGCGATGGCCGGGGCGTGTTTTGGACGAAACACGACGGGCGACGACGCGCGCGCGATCCACGGGCCTTCAGATGGTTATCACACGACGCCTCATCGCCGTCCTCACCGTCGACGCGCATCGCGAGCGAGGGTCTCGTTGTGATGTTACCGAATGCATCGCGGAGCGTTTCGAGCGTTTTTTTGGCGATTTTTCGGACACGGGGAGTGATTCATTCGCATTCGCGGGCGGTCGCGACGTTCGAGCGCGCGTGGTGTGTGGTCCGATACGTGCATTTATTACAAGCAACGACATGGACATCGTTATTACGTATTAGTATGTATTGCGTCTCTGCCGCGGCCTCGGCGACGGATGACGCGAGAGCTTGCGAGAAGGGCGAACACGCGAACCGTCTTACATGACGGATTCGAATTCGACGAGCTGAACGGGACGATCGCCCACGACTTTCGCGTCGTGGCCGGGTTCGCACACGTAGCACATGCCCGGGGTGACGAGGGCGGCGTTTCCTTTACCGTCGATCATCTCGAACTTACCCTCGGTAACCATGCCGACGTGTCGCGCGGGGCACGCCTCGAGATCTTGCTTCTCGGGCGGTAAGAGCATTCGCGCGCCCGTCTTCCACGTCCAACCGGGCTGTAACCGCGCCTTCATCGTTTTCGCTTGATTATTTCCGAGGATGCACACGCACGCGTTTCCTTTCGGCATATTCATCATCTTGGTCGGCGCCGCGAAGTTCTTCGTATCGATTTGCTTCTTTTCGTCGCCGCTCTCACCGCTCGCGTCCGCCGCGTACACCGTCCCGCCCCCCTCCCCTCGGGTCTCATCATTCATCTTCGTCACAAATTCCACGCCGACGAACGGTACTTTCCCCTTATTCTTCGCCGTGTGTCCCGGCTCGACGAGATAACAGTCCCCAGCCTTGACCTTTTTCTTCGTTCCGTCCGCCATGGTCACGTTCAACTGTCCCTTCTCGCAGTACCCGACGTGTCGAACGGTACACGACGCTCCCTCCGAGCCATCACCGACGTGTTGCGCCCAAGACCATCCCGGCTGCACCGTCACGCGCGTGGCCGTGGCCGTCTTGAGATCGTACTTTTCCATCTTCGCCAACGGCATGTCCACGCTCTCGGTCGGATTCCCGCGCGGGAGCGCGTAGACGAGTTCATTCGTCGTCGGTTTGGAGTTATTACCTCCCATGATTCTTCGTTCGTTCGTTCGTTCGTTCGTTCGTTCGTTCGTTCGTTCGGTCGCGCGTCGGCGAGTGACGATCGATCGCCTTCGATCGGGAATTCGATGAATGAATTGCAAAAGATATTTTTACGAGGCGGCGGCGGCGGCGGCGGCGCGCGGGGGCGTTTTGGTTTTACGGCGTCTCGTGACAGGCAAAACAGGCCATGGAGGGGAAACAACACGCCCTGTGGTAGGTGTGGGCGCACGTGAACGTGATGAGGGGACCGGCGTTGTCTCGAAGGAGGGACCGGCGACATGCTGGACACCGGCGGAGATCCATCCGGACGCCCCAGTCGCCGAAATCTTCGACGGAGGCGTCGGCGGGACGCGCGCGAGAGACGACGAGGGATGACGATGGCGCGTTGTCGTCGTCGTCGTCGTTTGAGATGCGCTGGATGAAGGGTAAACGATCGGTGTCGCCGGTGAGTTCAGCCCTGAGCGCGACTTGGAGCTCCGGGAAGCGTCCAAACGCGCGCATGGGAGGTCCAGAGAGGTGGAGATGGAGCGGTTCGAGGAGTCTGGCGGCGCTTCGACGGACGTCCAGATCGATGGAGTTCTCGGAGGTGAGGTAGGAGACGATGACGGTGAGAATTCGGCTCATCGCCGCGGACGCGGGCTCGTTCGCGTGCGTCGGTGACATGATGCGAGAGAGGGAGTCGTCCTCGGACGCGTCGAGGAGGCGCCGCGCCGCCTCGGCGGGTCCGTGCGCCGCCGAGTAGACGCGAGAGATGCACTTCAAGCGAGATTCGCAGCGGTCGACCGCCGATGCGTCCGTCTCAAACGTCCTCGTAAAATCGTGAAGCGCGCGTCGAAGACACCTCGTGATCATCGACGCCGTCTGGTGGGTTTTGGCTGAACGTAACGAGGCGACGCAATCCGACTCTACGGATGCGCCGACGTCGGCGACGCGTTCATCCATCAAAATCTTCTCGACGTCCTCGAATGTGAGAACATCCGTCGCGACGCGTTCCTTCACGGGAGATTGTTGGTCGCTCTCTCGCGCGTTCTTCACCGGACTGTGTGTGCAAGAAGACGCGTTGACGTCGAGCCGCAACTCATCGCTCGCCGTTTCGAGCGCGTCTTCGATTCGTCGTAATAAGCTTTCGATTTGAAGCTTGGTCTTCGCGACGATCGCCGCGTGTTCGCCTTCCTTGTGCTCATCGAACAGTTTATTCACTTCCATTTTCGTGTCCCGCCAACGACGAAGCGCGGGGATCAGTTTGGACGCGTCCATACTGATTCGCGACTCTTTCAGCGGCGCGACGCACTCGACGGCGACGGCGACCCGCGCCTTCGTCGCGGCTCTACACTTGAGACGCACGGTTTCTCCGAAGATTCGTCCCAGCGTCGCGTCTGACGTCGTCTTCATCACATCATATGAATCCCAATGTTCGAAAGCCTCGCCTTCCGATGGAAGCGTATCCTCCGCGGTTGAAATCGCGGCTCGCCATTCGTCGGCGTCGAATTCGTCACACTCTTCCCACTCGGCGTCGTTCGTCGGGTAATCCACGGCGTAGTTTTTCTTCTTCACGACTGGTGAAGCTTTCGGTAGCGGTGGCATTGGCGTCAATGCGGGCACGTCGTCGCCCAAAACGTCGTCCAAGATGAGCGCTCGTCTCTTCTTCACCTTGCCCGAGTGCGTCTTGCCGACATCCTCCGAAGCTTTGACGCCCTTCGACATTCCTCGAGGATTATAGAAGAAGATACCGCCGTCCGTCTCCGCCTTTGGGAATTCCGACGTAGACAACAGCACGCCCTCTTCGCCGACGGTGGTTTTTCGTGACGAACGATCTTTCCCGAGAGGAGGCTTGCCGCTCTCCGACGGATTCGGCTTTGTCGGAGACGCCACTTCTCCGCTCACCAACTCGCGAGGGGCGTCGTCCTCGTCTCGTTCTTCGACCATCAACGCCGTTCCGTTTTGCTCGCCCCACTCTATCAGAGAAGCGAGCGTCTGCATCGACCCTTTATCCGCGCCTTCGGATGATTCGAGCGTTTCTTTCGCCTTGTTGAATAACGTCTCGTCAAACGTGGACGTCTTTTGACATATTTGCAACGCTCGAATCATCGAGCTCACGTCGCGAGACTCGTGAACCACGTCGCGCGCCAGCGACAGTGCGTCCATGAAGGATTCTAAGCACCAAATCGACCCCCCGCCCTCCTCCGACGGGGTTAAGAAGAACGCGCGGTGATCGAAGACGCACACGTCGACGAACCCGGCGCCGATGTCGTCATTCCCGGGCTCTCGCAACGGGTACCATCTCGCGATGGCTGGCGACGCCACGTCCACAACAGCCACGGATCTATCCGTGGTCGACAACACGCACGGTCCGAGACGCCGCATCAGACCGAACTCGAACCTTTTGGACAACTTTTTCATCGATTCAACCGATTCGTTCTCTCGATTCCATCCCGGCACGGGCGACGGTTCCGGCACCTCTGGTTTGATGGTGGCCATGATTTCAACCTGCGCCTCCTCCTCGTAGTTGTCGAACTTGGCGATCCAAAACTTGCGTCCGGGCCGCGCAACGACGGCGTATTCGATGATGCGTTTGACGGCGTTATCGTCCCAAACATCCTCCTCGTCCACCAGTTGATCCTCGTCGATGCTCAGCGCCGCGTAATCATGGAAACAACTCCCGTACACGCCCTCGCGTTGTTTACTCCCCACGTTCGTCACGACCCCACAATTCTCACCATCCACCGGCACGAGCTTCACGCTCGATTGCGCGCTCATCAACAGATTGCTATCGCTCTTCGAGCTATCGAGCTGATGCACGCCGCTGTCGGCGTCCGTGTACTCCGTCTTATTCACCACCGCCGGTTTCGGCCCCATTCGACCCTCATCGCACCACCGCACGAACTCTTCGCACGACACCAGCGTCACCCTCCCCTTATCACTTCCCGCGTACAGCGTCTTCGAGTTCACCGACCACACCATGGCCGTGATCGGTCGTCCGCCGTGCGACGTCGACAAAAACGCAACCGTCGCGCCCATCGCGCTTCGTCTCCGCGTCTCGTCTCGCGTCACCTCGTCCAGCTCGATCACTCGCACGTTCCCGTCCGCGAAACCGATCGCACACATGCGTCCACACGGCGAAGCTTTGATGACGCGCACGCTCTGCGGCGCGGCGCGCGCCCGGTCGCCCGTTCCCCGTCCCAGCAACTCCGGCGACACCACGGCGACGAATCGTAATCTTCGCTCCGGTGCGCTCCGCGACGACCCGCGCGCGTCCGTGGGACCGCGCGTGCGACTAAAAATGTACGCCGATCCGGTGTTGGCGCCGAGAACGACGAGAGCCGGGGTGGCGTCGACGCACGTGAAGCGAACGCGCGCGGATGCCACCGCGCGCAAATCCGCGCTCGAGGCGACGCATCGCCAGCGAGGAGCGTCGGGCGAGGACGTGGACGTCGGGGAGACGACCGTGTCTCGAACGGTGTCGCCGTCCGCCGCCTTCTCGGCGGCGTCGAGCTCCGTCATGGCGCCCGCGCGCGCGACTGGCGACCGGCGATTGCATTCGTGTTGGTATCGAATCGAACGTCACCGCAGTTTGCGACGGCTGGCGACGGCGAGCGGCGCGGGAGACGGCGCGAACGGCTGCGGAGGAATATTTGCGAGAAGGAGGGAAAGCGACGGGGCGCGGCATGGCGCACGCGCGCGTGCGATACGAGCTGTTTTTCAAAGATGTGGCCCAGTTGAAGACATCTTTGCAATCTTTGCGCGCGCGCGGGCGCGCGGTGACGCGCGTGAATCTGCCGAACAAGGACAAGGGCGACGACATCATCTCCTGGGTGGACGCGGTTCGAGAGTGCGGAGAGACGATCGATTGCGTGCCGCATTTCAGTATGAAGAATAACTATGAGAGAGACTCGACGCGAGCGGCGGAGCGATTGAAGAGGTTCGCGAGCGCGCTGCGAGAGAGGAAAATCGATCGATGTCTGTTGGTGTCCGGGTCGGGAAGTCGCGTGAACGATTCGGTGGAGATGCTTCGAAGGCTCGGGATGGATAGGGCGTGGAAACGCGAACATTCGTCGTTTCGATTCGACGTCGCTTTCAATCCGTACTTTCCGGAGACGAAGGATCTCGAGCACGAGTACGATCGATTGGATCGAAAGGTGCGCACTGGGTTAGTGCGCGGAGTTTGGTTTCAGATCGGCACCGATCTCGACGCGCTTGAGAGTGGATTGACGCGCGTGAGGAAGATGGTCGGTCCGGACGTCGACATCTTTTGCTCAGTGTGGCTACCGTCGAAGCAGTTGCTCGCGAGAATGAAATTTCGACCTTGGGCGGGCGTTTTCTTGAGCGAGGAGTATCTCGGAAGCGTCAAACGCGCTGAAGATATCACGGTTTCGCAACTTGAAATTTTCGCGCGTCATGGCGCCACGGCTTTGATAGAGAGTCCGGTGACGAAGGATGCCGACTGGGCGCAGTGCGAGCGTTTACTCGCTCGAGCGTCGTCGACGAGTAAGAAGCGCGATCGCGACGCGAGCGATCCTCTGGAGTGTGTAGCCTAGTATTAGCGATTTAAAATCATGTCTAGAAAATTTCTTTCATCAATTCGCAGAATTTTCGTCGGTGTTCAGAGAGCGCCAGCTCGTGACGAGCAGTTTCTGCACGCATTTCAAAGCCGACTTGCGCACTTCTTCATCGTGATGCGTCATCAAGCGCATGCTATGTTCTTTCCCTCCTAAATCGTTTGCTAAGAATCGTCCCGCGGGGTAGTGCACGGCGAATTCGCCGATGTCGTGACACGCCACGGCGAGGGTCTTCGGGTCCATCTCTTCACTCCCGTCGATCAGTTTGATGAGAATTCGTAAGATTTGACAGTTATTGTCCGTGAGTTTCGTCGCGCACTCGCGCCAGAATCCTTCATCCTTGTGCGCGGCAGTCCACTCGAGACTGCCGCTCATGACTTCACTCTTGTAGCGTTCCCAGCTGCTCGCCTCCTTTCGTCTCGCGCGTAAATCTTCTTCGAGTTCCTCGAGCGTGGAAGATAATTCTTCGTCGTCGAATCCTCTCAGCGAGAGATTGTGTACCAACTTGCGAAGCGATTCATCGACGGCGGTGAAGTTGTCCAGCGCGGCGTCGCCGTGCGCGCCGTGGCGATTGGTGATGTTCTTCAACGCCAAAATGCACACTCGAATCACCTTCTCCTTGCTCGCCACTCCCGCGCAAGCCATCAACGCTTTCACGGTCGCCGCCCCTCTGGCGCACATTTCGATTCGCAAATCTGCGCTAAAACTCATCAACCAGAAACACAACGCGACTTCGTACATCGTCTGTACGCCGGAACGATCCGACGCTCGCAACACAGGCGTTAGCGCGGCCACGATACCTTCGCTCGCCGCGAAAGCGCGCGCATCCTTATCGTCTAAAACTCCCGCGAGCGCGGAAGCGACCGCGGGAACCATGCTCTCGTCGCCCCCGCTCGCCGTCGCCCGCAACTCCTTCGCGCACCACGCCACGAGCGTTCGTAACGCGTGTTTCACGCTCTCCGCGCTCTTTCGCTCACCCTCCGCGCCGGTTCCATTCCGACCGCTCTTCAGACCGAGCTGCAACATTCTCATCAACACGCGCGACGCCGTCTCCTTTATGAAGCTCGAGTTGGCGTCCTCCGGCCTCGCCAGCGTCTTGGACAAGACGTAATACGCGTCCTCCGATCCCCCGACGCCCTCGATCGAGATCAATCCATCGTCCGTCGTCGAACGATTGCTCGAATCGTACCCCACGAACAGCTTCACCCCGAACGTCTCGTCCCTCCCATCGCTCGTCCCGTCCCCTCCGCTCCACGCGCGCGGGTTCGCCGCGACGTCCACCAACGCCAACACGTGTTCCGTCGCCTCCACCGCCCCCACGTTTCGCAGCGTGTCCAACAGCGTCTCACACACCGCATCCCCGTGATGTTCGAGCGTCGCTCGCATCGTTCTCGCCGCGTCCCTGTGCGCCGCCGTCGCGTTCGTCGTCTCCGATCGCGGGTTGAGACTTCGCGCAACGTCCGCGATCTTCGTCAACCGCGCGACGTCCTCCTCGCGCATCAGTCGTCCGCGCACGAACGCCTCCCACGCGGGCTCCCGCTCCAGCGCCTCGGCGCGCGTCGTCGCTCGCATCTTCCCCGTCGCCCTCTGACGAATCATTCATCATCATCGAATCA
>MDTD01116930.1_pt1 | contig 32053 bp, 24 predicted proteins | sample 811221 | NCBI WGS metagenome assembly MDTD01 (sample SAMN05326646, study PRJNA326480) | marine metagenome | isolation source: seawater | place: Pacific Ocean: South West | collected 2011
CGAAAAAATATTAAAACAAAAAAAATAAAGATTAAAAAACCAAATTTTTCAGTATTATTAAAAGTCCAAATTCTTATATTTAGATTCGCAGGTAAATTAACCACTTTATTTACTAAACTAAGATTCATAAAATTCTTGAAAAAGCCATTAAATATTAGAAAAATAAACTTCCTTGAATTCAATGGTTCATGGAAATCTTTTTTCTTTGTTTTAGTTGTTTTGATAATTATTGTCATATTATTACCAAGTGTTAGTAACTTAACAAAAGTAATGCAAGTCGGGAGAATTTTTGCATTATTAGGTATTTTTACTTTACTTTCTCTGTCACTAAATTTACATACAGGTTATACAGGAATGACAAATTTTGGTGTGATTTTCTTTGCTGCTATAGGAGCTGTGATAGTAGGCCTACTTACATCTCCAGTAGCGACAAATGGATATGGATGGGGTGTATTTGAAGCATCAATATTTGCAATTGTTATTTCATTCATAATTGGTGTATTTATTGCTTTCCCTACTGCTCGTTTAAGATTAGATTATTTTGCAATTGTGACAATCTCGCTTGGTGAAATTTTAAGAATTGCCCTTCAGGCAGAACCATTGCTTAGATCAGGCACCGTAACATCTGGAATTGGTATATCTAATTATGAATTACCACTTAAGGATTGGTGGAATTCTGGTATTTCATCAAGCATGGGTGACTTTTTGGGTCTGCCAGGTAATGCTCCCTATATACTACTTTTATCAGTAATGTCTATAATATCTATGATTCTTATATGGTGGGCTCTATCATTATTACTATATTCTCCATGGGGTAGAATCTTAAAATCGATTAGAGAAGATGAAGAAGTTAGTCAACATCATGGGAATAATGTATTAATCCATAAAGCAATAAGTCTTGGTTTAGGTGCATCTATAGCAGCTACAGGAGGTATACTATGGGCATGGTTAAATACTGCCATTTGGCCAGATTTTCTCAATCCTGTAAGATCTACTTTTTTGGTATGGGCTGCGTTTATTTTAGGTGGTAGAGGTAATAATAGAGGTATGTTTATTGGTGCATTCATAATTGTAATTATAGAGTTTATTTTTAATGTAATGATTGTTTCTAGAACTAATACAGATATTTTTCTACATTCGATCACAGGATTCCTTGACTCTGTATTCAAGTGGTTAATAGTTGATATTGGTGGTATTCTCTGGTCAGATTTATCTATTTCCGAATCATTCTTAAATGGGAAAATAATTTTGGAATTATCATATTTTAAGCTTTTCCTAATAGGCTTACTAATAATAGTGATTTTGAGAATTCTTCCGAAAGGAATTATGCCTGAAATACCTTATCAGCCCAATAAACAGGATAAATTAAATGACAAATAATAATCGAATAGAAATAAATAACCTTTCTCACAATTTTGGGGGAATTCAGGCTATTAAAAATATTTCATTTAATATTAACAAAAGTGAATTAGTTGGTCTTATTGGTCCTAATGGCTGTGGTAAATCAACAACATTTAATTGTCTTTCAGGCTTAATAAAACCCGCTAAAGGCACTATATTTATAAATGGTATCAATGTGAGCACTTTTAGACCAGACCAAATTCAAAAGCTTGGAATGACAAGAACTTTTCAGCATACGCGTTTATGGAAAGAAATGACAGTGATTGAAAATATACTTGTTTCAGAAAATAGTCAATTTTCACCAAATGTTCTAAAGTCTATACTATTGCCTAATTCAAGATCAGAAGAAAGAGAGAGAATAGATAAAGCTTTTAACTTATTAGAACTTTTAGGAGTTTCAAAAGTTGCCCATAATTTAGCAGGGAATATTTCGGGGGGGCAGAGTAAACTTGTGGATATAGCTAGAGCAATGATGAGCGAACCAGATATCATATTATTAGATGAACCTGTTGCAGGAGTAGCTAATGATTTAGCTGAAAAAATATTTTTACATTTACGAAATTTAGTTGATAATAATGATACGACCATTCTCGTTATAGAACATAATATGGATTTTATATTAAGAACTGATGTTGATAAGATAATTGTAATGAATATGGGAGAAATACTCATGGAAGGCACATCTAACGAAGTAAGAAAAAATAAATCTGTAGCACAAGCTTATTTAGGATCTTGATATGGATAAAATTTTAGATGTTAAGAACTTAAAAAGTGGATATGGTAATGTTCAAATTCTTAACGGAATAGATTTGTATGTAGAAAAAAATGAATTTGTTACAATAATAGGACCTAATGGATGCGGAAAATCAACATTTATCAAAACAATTTTTGGTTTATGTAATTATTTTTCAGGTGACGTTTTTTTTCAAGGCAATCTTATAACTAAAATCAGATCAGATTTATTGATATCTAAGGGGATTTCATATGTCCCACAGGTAAATAATGTTTTTTCATCTTTATCAGTTTATGAAAATTTACAAATTGGCAGCTTACTATTGGATAAAAATCAATTTTTTAATAAATTGAATTATATTTATGATTTGTTCCCTGATCTTTACTCTAGGTCTACAGATATGGCTGAATCTTTATCGGGGGGTGAAAGACAAATGCTAGCAATATCAAGAGCTCTATTATCAAACCCTAAATTTTTATTACTTGATGAGCCTACTGCTGCTTTATCTCCAAAATTTCAAAAAATTATTATCAATAAGATCTCCGAACTTAGGGATTCCGGCATAACAATTTTATTAGTTGAGCAAAATGCTAAATTGTCACTAGCTTCATCTGATAGAGGATATATTTTTTCAAATGGTAAAGTTGTTTTAAATTCAAAAGCTTCTAAAATACTCAATGAAGATAATATTAGTGAGTATTTTTTAGGTAAAATTAAATAATAGGATTAAATTTTATAATGATAAAATATATATAGGAGATAATTGTTGTCATATAAGTATATTGAAAAAATAGAAAAATTAAATAATGTAATTTTTATTTCTGCTTGGTCAGGATGGTCTGATGCAGCTGAATCTGCTACCAAATCTCTAAAAGAAATAATTAATCAGACTAAAGCAAAAAAGTTTGCTTCTATTGATCCTGAAAATTATTATTTGTATTCTGAAAATCGTCCCTATGTATCAAATTCTAACAATGGAGATAGAAAATTATCATGGCCAAAAAATGATTTTTATTACCTTAAAAGTCAAGGTGAGAATGATATAATTTTTTTTCTTGGAACTGAGCCTAATCTAAGATGGAATGAATACACAAAGTTATTAATGGAAATTATAATAAATAATTCAACTGAACTCATAATAAACGTAGGGTCTTTACTAAGTTCAGTACCTCATACACGCCCTACTAGAGTTACAGCATCCATGATGTCAGATGAAAACAAATACTTAAAAAAATTAAATTATCCAAAGCCAAATTACGAAGGCCCGGCAGGAATCACATCAGTATTATCAGATTATTGTCTTAAAGAAAATATACCTTCGATAAGTATTTGGGGACATGCTCCGCATTATTTACAAATACCTCATAATCCTACATTAACATTAAATATTTTGAAAGAAATTTCAAAAATTATAGATATAGATATAGATTATAGTGACATACAAAAAGATTCACAAAACTTTAATGATAATTTAAAAAATGCTTTGTCAGATCAAAATGATATACAAAAATATGTAGAAAAACTAGAAGAGAGATATGACTCTGAAGAAGAAGTGAAATTAAATCCAGAACCTAAGATTATTATTGACGAATTAGAAAATTTTTTACGTGATCAACGAGGTCAATAAATATTATGAAAGGAAATAAATGATCAATATTACAATTATAGGGCTTGGCCCATTAGGAACCTCTATAGGTTTCGCATTAAAAAAATACTGTAACAATATAGGTGAAATTATTGGATATGATTTATCTAATAAAAATCAAGATTATGCAAAAAAAAATCAGGCTATAGATAAAACAGAATGGAATATAAAAAATGCAGTTTCTCAATCTGATTTAATTTTTATCTGTGTCCCTACAGGTAAAGTGTATGAAGTGATAAATGATATTAGTGATGCAACAAAATCTAAAGCGATTATTTGTGATACTTCTAACGCTAAAAGAGCATGTATCAATTGGGTTGATAAGCTATTTGTAAATGATGTATCATACATTGGAATAAATCCACTTACATCAGCATCATTGAAAACTCAAGATGATTCTTCGCCAGATGCTTTTTTTGGTGCAAAATGTGCTGTTATATTAGGTAATAAGGCAACTAAAGATTCTATTGAAATCATTACAAATATTATAGAGTCATTTGGTTCGAATTTGTTATTTATGGACCCAGATGAGCATGACTCGTTCGCAGTTGCTACTTCAACATTACCATCTATTATTGCCTCAGCAATGATTAATGCAGTCAGTGAATCTCCTGCATGGCCAGAAATAAGTAATTTTGTTGGTACAAATTTTGATTCCTCCACAATTTCAGCAAGTTTTGACCCTGCTTCGACACAAGGAGCTGCTTTAGTAAATCCAGATTTATTAATACACTGGATTGATCAGGTACAAACTCATCTTAGTCATATGAAGGAATCACTGAGTGATATAGATGATAGGCACTCTCACGAAGGAAAACTTGCAGACAGTTTAGTTAATGCATGGGAGCAACGCCTAAGGTTGGAAATTGGGGTAGCTGATAGCAGGGAAGAAAAATATAAGCGAGAACCGTTACCATCTTCCTCAGAAAGTATGATGGGGCTGTTTTTTGGTAATAAAGTCGCATCTGCAATGACTAATAAAAATGAAAAGCACGAAGATAATAAATACGATAGACGAAAGTTAAGATAAATTGTCAGTAACCGTATTAAAATCAAATCAACTTCGTGGAGAAATTAATATTCCTGGAGATAAATCTATTTCTCATAGAGCAGTGATATTTAATTCAATGGCTAGTTCAAAAAAAATTTCCATTAGAAATTTTTTACCAGGAGAAGATTGTTATTCTACAGTAAACATTATGAGAGAATTAGGTGTTGATATTAGAGTTGAAAATGATAAAAATAGCAAACCTATCATTATAGTAAATGGTGTTGGTCTTCATGGATTTCATGAACCTTCAAGCATACTTAATTGTGGTAATAGTGGAACAACAACAAGACTTATATCAGGTGCTCTAGCCGGAAGAGATTTCATCTCAATTTTATCAGGTGACAAATCACTGAATTCTAGACCAATGGGAAGAATTATTCAACCATTATCAGAAATGGGTGCAAAAATATTTGGTCGAAAAAATAATACTTTTGCGCCTTTAATTTTTGCAGGGGGATTACTTAATTCTATTAATTATAAAATGCCAGTAGCTTCAGCCCAGATAAAATCTTGTATTATTATTGCTGCATTAAGGGCAAAAGGTATAACAAAAATTTCTCAAACTGCCATTTCACGTGATCATTCGGAAAGAATGCTTTTGGCTATGGGAGCAAAAGTTACCCAAGATAAACTTGATATATACGTAGAACCTTCGGAAATGGATTCTATAGATGTTGAAGTTCCAGGGGATATAAGTAGTGCTGCATTTTGGATGATTGCAGGAATTTGTCATCCCGATTCTGAACTTTTGTTGAAAAATGTAGGAATAAATAAAACAAGAAGTGGAATAATTACAATACTCAAGAAAATGAACGCTAAAATTGAAATACTCAATAAGAAAGATGTTGCAGGCGAACCTATTGCCGATATTTATGTTAGAACAAGTGATTTGAGATCTACAGAAATATCTGGAGATATAATACCATTATTGATTGATGAAATCCCAATAATTGCACTAGCTGCCTCTTTTGCAGAAGGGGTAACAGAAATAAAAAATGCTGAAGAACTTAGAGTTAAAGAATCAGACAGAATTACAACAACAGTAAATTTTCTTAAATCTTGTGGTGTTGAAATTCTTCCAACAAAGGATGGTATGATAATTAATGGAAATCCAGACTTGTCTCTTAAGTATGGTTCTTTTTCTAGTGAAATGGACCATAGAATAACTATGACTATGGCTGTGGCTGGATTGCTGTCATCTGATGGAGTTAATATAATTGATGGTGAAACTGCGAATGTTTCATACCCGAATTTTTGGAAAGAAATTTCAAACCTAGGTGCAAAAATTGAATAGAAAATCCTTATTGGTAGTTATATCTGGTCCATCTGGAGTTGGTAAAGATGTGATAATTGAAGAAATGGTTAGGCAAAATCCTAAGGACTATCATTTTACTGTTACTGCAACTACTAGGAGACCTAGAGATAATGAATTAAATGGTGTAAACCACTACTTTTTATCACTCAAAGAGTTCACTTCAATGATCGATAATGATGAATTATTGGAATGGGCTAAAGTCTATGGTAATTATTACGGTGTTCCCAAAAAACAAGTAAATGATGCATTAAGAGATGGCAACCATGTAATAATAAGAGTTGATGTGCAGGGAGCAAAAAGAATTAAGTCTATAATGCCTGAATCTATATTAATTTTTATACATCCTCCTAATTTTGATATATTAAAAAATCATCTTATTAAAAGAGGAGTTAATTCCGATAAAGACATATCAATCAGATTAGCTGAGGCAAAAAAAGAAATTCCTCAATCAAAAAAATTTGATTATTCAATAATTAATGAAGAAAACAAACTCAATGAAACAGTAGAGAAAATTTATAATATTATTACTGTAAAATCCGAAAATAAATACTAAATAATAATTTGCAGAATTTTTTTTGATTGATAATTTTATTACAATGTAGATAGTTTGTATTCATTGAATATTTATTACGTGTTTTAAGATAAATGTTGCTACAATAAAGATATGAAAAAAATTCTAGTTGCACCCCAACAATTTAAAGAAAGTCTTAGTGGGTTAGATATAGCTAATTCTATTGAAAATGGCATACTAAAGGTATGGCCTAATTCTAAGATAAAAAAAATTCCTGTAGCTGATGGTGGTGATGGCACACTTGAAACTTTGGTTGAAAACTTAGAGGGAGAAATTAAATCAACTATAGCTGATAACTCTAATTTTGAAAAAGTAAAAACAGAATGGGGCGCTTTGGGTGATAAGAAAACTGCTGTGATTGAGGTGGCTAGGGTAATTGGTTTATCGAAAATATCAAAAGATAAAAGAGATATAATGAAAGCTTCATCTTATGGAATCGGTTCTATTTTCAAAGAAGCTTTGAGTCAAGGATTCAGAAATTTTATAGTCCCCGTTGGAGGAAGCGCGACAAATGATGGAGGTGCTGGAATACTCCAATCATTAGGTATTTCATTAAAAAATAAATCAGGAGAAGAGATAGGATATGGGGGAAAGGAACTCTTATCTCTTAAAAGCATAGATATTTCGGGCTTGGATGAAAGAATGAAAGAAGCCACCATAATGTTGGCTTGTGATGTAAATAATCCATTATGTGGGCCAAGAGGCGCTAGTGCTATTTATGGGCCACAAAAAGGCGCTACTTTTCAACAGGTGAATATTCTTGATGATGCTTTATTGAATTTTTCTGAAATTATAAAAAAAGATTTAGGTAAAGATGTTGCAGATATTCCTGGTGCAGGTGCATCTGGTGGTATCGGTGCAGGTCTGATGGCTTTTTTCAATTCAGAGCTGAGGTTGGGGTCTGATATTGTTATGGAACTATTACAAATCGAAAAGCATATTACTGATTCAGATTTAATTATTGTTGGAGAAGGACAAGTTGATAGATCAACTGTGTTCAACAAGTCACCAATAGCAGTTTCTAGAATTGCAAAAAAATACAATAAACCGGTTATCTGCATAGCAGGTTCGTTAGGTGCAGGATTCAAAGAGGTTCATTCTCACGGTATTGATGCTGTTTTTTCTTTAGTTAATAGGCCTATGTCACTGCAAAATGCAATGAAAGATACTTCGAGGCTGGTAGAGATAGCTACAGAGCAGGCATGCAGATCAATTAATATAAAATTACATAGCTAATATGGGTATAGTTTGAGGCCCTTCGGGTAGAACGCATATGGAAGGGTTTTTTATTTTACTTGACAAATCTTCTATCAAATCTTCTATATTTTCAGTGCGTAGTAAATGTGCATCGCTAACATCTTTTTCATTCAATTTTGAATACAGGTAAATTTTAGATTGCATTTGTATCTGTGATTGGATTTGAAATTGCCATTGATCTGGTATTTTTGTATCGTTTTGTTTAATATACTCCAAAAAAGTTTTAGGGTTGTTATAAGTTTTGAGTAATTTCTCATAATTACTTTTATAGGGGAAACCGTCAATACATTCTGATACAGAGATAATTGATCCTCCTGGCTTAGTAATTTGTGCAGCAGCGGATACCCCTTTAATTGCTTGGTATATATTTTGATCTAAAGGATATCCAGAATTAGAACTGATGACTATGTCAAAAAGTTTATCAGTTTTTTGCATAGCATTTTTTTTGACAAACTTGCAAGCTAATTCATGCTCATCGTCAAGATTCCCTGAGAAAACATTAGTTATTTCGTTATTTCTATTTAATGTAAGATCTATTGAAAAATCAGGTCTAGCTAATGTAGAGATTTCTACAATTTCTTCATGAATTGGATTTCCTTTAGTAATTCCCCAAGTTGAGTTTTTATTTATTATTCTTTCATAATTATGAAGAGTAGTTATTGTATCAATTCCTGCTAATCCAGGGGCAATCATTTTAGGACCACCTGAAAAACCGGCAAAAAAATGTGGTTCAACAAAACCTGTAGTAATTTTGAGATCACATTCGAGCCATAATTTATTTAACATAAGAGATGTTTTTTTACTTGTTTTTCCTATATATTTTAAATCCTGTGATTGCTCAGAGTTATGATTAACAATTGTTATCATAGACAAAACATCTTTATCAAACATATCATTTATTTCTAATTTACTAGATTGTCTATGACTACCTGTTGCAATAAAAACAAAAAGATTATCTTTTTGAATTCCATCACATTTTTTTATTATGGTTCTTAATACCTCATTTCTTGGTTGTGCTCTAGTGTGGTCGCATACTGAAACTCCTACAACCATTCCTTGTTTATATAGTGATTCTAATGGTTGGCAATTTATCGGATTAGATGTAGAACTCATAATTATATTTGATGGATTTTTTAAGGAATTAGTAACTAATGGACGTAAAACTGTTGAATTACTAGGCAGGTTAACATAGATGCCTTTTTTTCCATAATCAATTTTAATTTTCATAATAATTAAAATGCCTTTTTATGATATTTTTTATTTATTGAAGTTGATATATAAAAGTTGATAGAATAATTATATAACATATTTTAGTTTATATTTTATGAATAAAGAAACATATGATGTAATAATAATTGGTGCTGGAATAATTGGATTAGCAACAGCTCTAAAATTACTTGAAAAAAAACCGAATATAAAATTAGGAATTATAGAAAAAGATTCCAAAGTCGGTCAACAGCAAAGTGGTCACAACTCAGGAGTTATACACTCTGGTATTTATTATAAACCTGGATCTTTCAAAGCAAATTTTTGTGTAGCTGGTAGAAAAAGCATGACTGACTACTGTCTAGAAAATGAAATTCCAGTATGGACATGTGGTAAATTAATAGTAGCCACAGATAAAGCTTCTGAGGCGCGACTTGATGATCTTGAAGAACGTGGAAAAGCTAATAATGTTGAAGGATTACGAATAGTCTATAAAGATGAAATCAGAGAAATTGAACCTCACGTATCCGCTACTAAAGCTTTGTATGCACCAAAAACTGGTATTGTTGATTATACTAAGGTTTCATATTCATATTATGAAAAAATTTTAAATATGTCTGGAGACGTTTTTTTATCTACTAAAGTCATCGGTTTTGAAAAAGATTCAGATATATCGATAATAAAAACAAATAATGGAGAAATTAAATCAAAAAATGTTATAAATTGTGCAGGATTGCATTCTGATATTATTGCTGAAACCATGGATGTAACTACTGATGTAAGAATTATTCCTTTTAGAGGAGAATATTATAAATTATCAAAAGATAGTGAGCATCTAGTAAAAGGTTTAATTTACCCAGTACCTGATCCTGCATTTCCATTTTTAGGAGTACATCTTACACAAACAATGAAAGGCTGGGTTGAAGCTGGTCCAAATGCCGTTTTAGCATGGAAAAAAGAAGGATATTCAAAAACTGATTTTTCAATCAATGACGCTTTTAGAACTTTATCATTTAAAGGTTTTTGGAAATTATCACTTAGAGATTGGAAAACTGGCCTTTGGGAGATTAATAGATCATTAAGAAAAAATGTTTTCCTTAATAGTTTAAGAAAACTTGTCCCTGAATTAAAATCAGATGATCTGTCAGGTAAAGGATCAGGTGTCAGGGCTCAGGCTGTCGATCATAATGGGACCTTAGTCGATGATTTTAAAATTATAGAACTAGAAAAAGCAATTCACGTACTAAATGCACCTTCTCCAGGGGCTACTGCTTCATTAGTAATCGGTGCCCACATTGCTGGTATTGCTGAAAATAATTTTAACCTATAAGGATTTATTAATTCTTTCAACAAGTATATTTTTTCCAACCGCACCAACAATTTGATCTACCGGTTCACCGTTTTTAAATATCATCAATGTAGGTATACTTCTTATACCGTAATTAGTAGAAATCCCTGGGTTGCTATCAACATCAACCTTTGCAAAAGACATTTTTCCATCAAATTCAGTAGCTAATTCTTCAACTACAGGTGCTATCATTTTACAGGGCCCGCACCATTCTGCCCAAAAATCAACTAAAACAGGTATATCTGAATCGAGTACTTGTTCCTTGAAACTTTGCTCTGTAATCTCTATCGGTTTTGACATTTTATCTCCCTATCAATCTGATGCAAGAGTGACATTTTCATTAATTTTTATTGACTTAATTTGACTGTAGTTCAGAGAATCCATTTCTGGAGCCCAATCCATATCACTCATATTTTGCATTTTTGTGGCTATTTCTCCAAATAAAGTAGTATACCTAATTATACCTGTATAATCAGAGTCAGTAGATACTATTCCTGTTACAATTTCATTGTTTTTATCATCAAATAATGTAACATTGTCACCTGATTTTAATTTATATTTTTTTGCATCTGAAATATGAATAGATATAGTGTTTAAATTATCTATCCAATTCATGTTATTTTTATCTCTTTTTATTTGATAAGAATTTTCATGTGAAGCTAATATTCTTCCGGGTACAAATAATATATTATCTTTAATTTCTGTACTTGAAGGATTTTGATTAATGGTTTTTAGAGATAATTTAATATTTTTACTAAAAATCGGGAATGCCTCTTTGATTGAAGGATCAAGAGGTATTTTAATGCCGTAATTTTCAACTTGATCTTTAGTTACAAGGGAATATATAGGAACATTTTTTACTATATCATCAAATATATCTACTTTAGAATATTTTGAAAATTCAGAAAATCCCATATTTTCAGATATTCCCAAGATTAAATTTTTTGTTGAAATTTGTTCAAATTTAGGATTTCTAGCTGCGTTTAGTGATTGTATTCTTCGCTCAATGTTAGTTATGGTAGCGGTTTGCTCGTCATATGTTGTGCATGCAGATACAACATTGGCAACTTTAGTAAATTCATTATCAAAAGGTGAAGAGACAAATAAAAATTCTAAATTAGACAATTTATCTATAGATTCATATAATGGGCCCTTAGTAACTGGTATGCCATCTGCAAATAATAATAAAGCCTTAATATCACCATTATTAATTTTTTCTGCTATATTATTTATTGAGAAATTATCTTCTTTCGGGATAATACCCATGTTACGAGCACCCAAAGTATTTGCTCCACTGTATAAAGGGTAAATGCCACCTTGATTTTCGTCAAAACCTGTAAGCATCAACAAGTTTATTACTTCATTATTTAGGTTATAAGCATCTTTATCGTCTAAGTTGTCATTTCCAAGAAGTATTGATAAAGAATCATTTTGGGTAAGAATTCTAGCGGCTGAACGAATATCATCTTCAGGAATATTTGAAAGTTCAGATATTTGAGAAACATCATATTTCCATATGCTTCTTTTATATTCTTCGATACCATTTAAGTTGTTCATTATAAATTCTTGATTTTCTAATGATTCGTCAATTATAACTCTCGCAATAGCAGAAACAAGAAGTATTTCTGTCCCTGGTTTTGGGTTTAGCCAAAGAGTAGCAAGTCTTGTGAGCTCTGTTTGCCTTGAGTCTATAACTACTAAATCAGAACCATTTCTAACTGATTTTTTTAATGGGACTGCTAATACATTTTGTTCTTCTGTTGGGTTCCCATTTACAACTAAAAAGTTTTTAGATTTTTCTAAGGATGTTATATTGTTGGTTGACCCAGACAAACCTAATCTTTCTTCCATTACTGAGTGCAAAGTATTTCTAGTGTTAAGACCAGAATCCACATTAGTAGTTTTTAAGACTGATTTTGCAAATTGAGAAATTATATATTGGTCTTCGTTGGAACCTCTAGGAGAAGTGATTATTCCGATTTCATTTGGTTCGTAATTTGATAATGTGTCTGATAGCAATTTATAAAGATCTTCTTTGGCAATTTTCTTTAAAATTCCATTATCTCTTATGTAGGATTTTTTCAATCTATTTACATGGTTAGGATAGTCATAACCAAATTTACCTCGCATACATGTCTGACCTTCGTTTGGAACTCCTGCTAAATCTCCTTTGAATCTAATGATTTTTTCTAATTTATTAACTTCTCCAATCATACTGCATCCAACTGGACAGTTGGTACAAATGGTCTTAATATCTTTATTTGATTTTTCCCATTTATAAGATCTCTCTGTTAAGGCACCTGTTGGACAAACATCAACGCATGTACCACAAAACTCACAACCTGATTCAAGTAAAGAAGAACCATTTGATGTCCCTACAAGAGAAACACCAGATCTAGAAGTCAATGTTAGAGCATTTACAAACCTAATTTCATCACAAACACGGACACATCTAGAACAAACAATACACAGATTATAATCCCTATCATAAAAAGGGTCATCTGAGTAGATAGGTAAATTTCTCCTATGATAATTAAGAGGAGTTCTTAGATCAAGTTCAACGCTTCTAACAGTATCTTTCAGTTCACATCTTTCATTTTTAGGACAAACTGTACATCTGTCAGTTACAGATACATGTCTTTGACAAATATCTTGTGGGCCACATAATTCTATTCTATGACAGGTAAGACAGCCGTGTGGATGTTCAGCCATTAGAAGTTCAATTACATTTTTTCTTAGATTTCCAATCTCTTCATTATTTGTAACTACTTTTGAATCTGGCATGGGAGGTGTGGTACAAGAGGCTACAGTCATAGTTCTTCCATTTGCTGTTACTTCTACCATACAAGCCCTACAAGATCCTTGAGGTTTCATCTTTGGATAATAACAAAGGTATGGGATATAGATATCTTGGTCCATGGCAGCCTGAAGTATGGTTTGACCTGGTTTTGCTAATATTTCTTTATCATCAATATTAAATTTTATGTTGTCTGGCATTATTACCTCTTTATGGCCTAGTCCTAGTTGGGAGAATCATTTTTCCGTCTCTATTAACACCCGTTAAATTTATTTTACCATTTACCGCTGATTCTATTTCTTCTCTAAAATATTTCATAGCAGATAGTATGGGATTGTAACCAAGTTGGCCATGACCACATAATGAACCAGACTTCATACTTGAACCAATACGTTGAATTAAGTCTAAATCATTTCGATTAGATTTGTTTTGGCACATCCTATCAAGTATTTCTAGCATATGAGTATTACCTAAACGGCATGGAAAACATTTGCCGCATGATTCAAACTGGTTGAAAGCTATTAAATTTCGTAGTAAATCTACAATATTAGTTTGTTCATTTCCAACAATAATTCCACCTGAACCAATAGATGCTCCAGCTGCAGACATTGCATCAAAATCTATCATCGTGTCAAAAGCTTCTTCTCCAAGTAGGCCATTTAATGGGCCGCCAGCTTGTAGAACTTTGATTGATTTTCCTTTAGAAATTCCTCCGCCAACATCTTGAAGGACTTCACGGATAGTCATTCCCATAGGTATTTCATACATTCCAGGAAACTTTATGTGCCCTGAAAGGCAGACAATAGCAGTGCCTGATGTAGTTTCAGTTCCTATTGACTTAAACCAATCTGATCCTTTTCTGATAATTTCAGGGACATAGGATAAAGTTTTTACGTTATTAATATTTGTAGGTTTTTTCCACAAACCTTGAGCAGCTGGAAAAGGAGGTTTATATCTAGGGGTTGATCTTTTTCCTTCTATAGCTTCCATAAGAGCAGTTTCTTCACCAGCCACATATGAATCCCCTGTTAGTGAAACTTCCATATCAAAAGAAAAATCAGAACCTAAAATATTTGGCCCTAATAATCCTTTTTCATAGGCATCTGCTATAGCTTTTTTGGCAGCCTTGATAGGAATTTCATGACCCTGGCGGATAAATATATAGCCGTTAGATGAATTTGTAGCATAACCATTTAGAATAAGACCTTCTACTAGGGTATGAGGGTCATTTTCAATAATTCCTTTATCATTAAAAGCACCAGGGTCACCCTCTTCGCAATTACATAAAACATATTTTACTTTTTCTTTAGATGGAGCCAAGAAACTCCATTTTACACCAGCAGGAAATGCTGCTCCTCCCCTGCCCCTTAAACCAGAGTTCTTAACTTCATCTACAATGAATTCAGGTGTTTTTTCAAAAATTGCAGATGAGAGTGCCGAATATCCTCCTCTAGCAATGTAATGATCGATGCTTAATGGATCTGTATCACCAAAATTTCTAGTGGCTATCTTTTTTTGTCTCGAAATATTAGGCATATCATTTATATTTTGAATACCCCACAATTTAGCAGCCTTATCATTTCCTGCAAAAACTTTATCAAGTAAAGGTTTATTATTTGATAAATGAAAATTTAGGATATTTTCAATTTCACTTGATTCAACATTGCCATAATATGTTCTAGTACCATCTGGTAAAGTAATATCAACAATCGGTTCTAGGTACATAAGTCCAACAGCGCTAACTAGGGATAAGTTTATGTCTGTAAAATTTTTTTCGAGATAATTTTTAGCTTGATTAAATATTTCATATGAACCCATAGCCTGACCAGATGTTCCCCCACCTATTCTGACCCATTTACTAGAATTGAGATCATACCAATCTTCTAATGCTTTAGCTTTTAATTTTTCAAAAACTTCAGTCATTTATTTGTTCCTAATACTATTAATTATATTTTTTGCAGAATTAATATCTTGCCTGCCATAAATATAATGGTCAATTGCTATGCAGGGAGCTTGTGCACAGGCTCCAAGGCATGTGTTATATTTCAATGTGATCTTTCCATCCTTACTTTCACCTTCACCATGAATTTCCAGGGTTTTGTGGATATTATCAATAATTTCTTGAGCACCTAAAAGATGGCAAGTTGGCCCCCAGCAAACATCAACAACTTTTTCGCCAGGTGGTGTAAAGCGGAAATTAGTATAAAATGATGCAACGCTCCAGACTTCATTAGTAGACTTTCCGCAAAATTTAGCAGTTTCAGCAATACCTTCTTTTGGAACATAATGCAGGTGATCTTGTATTGCAAGTAAAGAAGAAAGTATAGTCACAGTTGGTTGTTCTTGTGACTCTAAAGAATGTCTGATTTTTTCAAGTAGATTTGAATTTTCTGGCATATCACTTATATAAAGAAAATACAATTAAAGTTTCTAATATTATTATCCTAGCAGAGTAAAGGAAAATTAACTATATATCTTTATAAAAATATTATATATTTTTATAAAGATATATAAATGAGGTGATTTATGAAAATAAAATCAATAGAAACTATTCAACTAAAAGAATATCCATTAATTATATGGGTACAAATTAATACTAATGATGGTTTTACAGGTCTTGGGGAAACATTTTTTGCCCCAAATGCAGTATCAGAAATAATTCATAATGTGCTTTCACCTTTATTGATAAATAATAATCCTTTAGATATAGAAAATCACTGGAGAAACATGTTCGAAATGACAAATGCATTTGGGTATGCAGGTGCAGAAGCTAGAGCAATTTCAGCAATAGATATTGCTCTATGGGATATTGCTGGGCAAGTTGCACAACAACCCATTTATAATCTTCTTGGAGGGAAATGCCGAGAAAAAATCAGGACATATAATACTGCCGGTCAGTATGGAGATAATACTGACTCTATTGATGCAATCTTAAATCCAGTCAAACTTGCTAATAGTTTAATAGATGAGGGTATAAATGCAATGAAATGGGCATATACAGATCATTTTGCAGATCAATATAGAGGCAATTACATATCAGACGAAGATTTAAGTTTACTAGTAGAGCCAATAAAAAAAATACGGAGTGAAATAGGTTATAATTTTGAGATTGCGAATGACGGTCATGGAAGATGGAATCTTAGTTCGGCTATTAAGATTGGTAAAGCGCTAGACCAATACAATATTTTTTGGCAAGAAGAATTAATCAAACCAGTAAATATCGAAAATCATATTAAATTAGCTGAGGAAATTGAATCTCCTGTATGTGTCTCAGAAAGATTAATTAGTAAATATCAATTTAGAGATTACTTGAAAAATGGAGCTGTTGAAATTGTAATGCCAGATCTTATATGGACAGGAGGCATCACAGAAACAAAAAAAATATCTACTTTAGCTGAAACTGAACAATTGCCAGTTGCCCCTCACGACATGACAGGGCCAGTTAATATATTTGCATGTGCACACATATCAATGAATATACCCAACGCACTAATTATGGAAACATGTAGAGCTTTTTATAATAAGAATGGTTGGTACAACAAAATTATCGATAGGAACATTGAAGTCAATGATGGTTATTTATTAGCCCCAAAGGGTATTGGCTTAGGTACAAGTTTAAAAAAAGATATATTTCATAGAGATGATTTGGTTTATAAAATCACTGATTTTAATTCAGGTAAACTTCATTGGGGTGGATATAGCTCTAATCTTTTTGAAGTTGTGACTAAAAATGGAAAAAAATCAGTCAAAAGAAAATTATAACTTAGCTTTTCTTGCAGCTTCAATTTCTACAGATCTATCCCTATCCTTAATTGGTGCCATAACAATTTCTTGAATAACGGTTCTATGAGGCATCGTAGCACATAAAAGAATAGTAGAAGCAACATCTTCTGGCATCATCATAGTTGATCTTGCATCATCATCTGGATTTATTGGTCTACCTTTCAAAATTGGAGTATCTACTTCTGCAGGCATAATTGTTGATGTTCTTATTCCTTTATCATTCAATTCTGAATTAATTGATCTCATCAAAGCTAAAGATGCAGCTTTTGCAGAACTATAAGATGCCCCTCCTAAAAGACCGGGATTCAATGCTGCGATAGATGAAACTGTAATTATAGTTCCATTTTTATTATCAATCATATTTTCAATCACTGATTGAGTTAATTTGAACACGCCATCAGCATTTACCTTGAAAACACTTTCCCATTCTTCATCTGAAGTGTATCTGATAGATCTAGCGAAAGAGCTATGACCTGCATTATTAACAAGAATATCAATTGACCCAAAAAATTTTATAGCATTTTCTCCTAAAGATTTTGCTTGATCAAGTTGTTCAAGATCAGTTGGTAGTACTAATATATTTAAATTAGCATTAATATTTTGATGAATTTCATCTTTTAATTGCACTAATGGCTTTTCTCTTCTTCCGGAAAGGACCAAATTACAACCTTCTTTAGCAAATAATATTGCAGTTTCTCTACCAATTCCCGAGCCTGCTCCGGTAATTATTGCATTTTTTTTCTTTAATAAAGCCATTATATTCTCCTTATGTTTTATTTAGTTTATCAGCTATTTCTTTACCCATTCGAATACTATAATTTGTACCCCTATCTTCTGGATAAATTTGAGTTGTATTTGCAAGTAATAAATTCTTGATTGGGGTTTCATGAGCAGGAATATTCGAGGAATAATTTTTACCTATAATAGGTTGTGCTGCACTTAGTGAATTTAAATGATAATTTGTAATCCAATTTTCAGAAAATTTACTATTAAATTTTTTTAAGTGAGGTAAGTAAATATCAAATATTTCACTTTTGCTTAGAGAAAAATATTTGTGATCTTTGTCAAGATAGTTGGTAAGATATATCAAATTCTTGTTACCATATAATTTTTTTGGAAGCATATTGGTATGTTCAATCAATCCGAGAAAAGGTATATTATCATCTACAATATTAACCCAATAATGGTCAGTTAATTCCTTCTCCAATTCAATTATCATAACTAATGCTCCTATATAGTGAGCAGAATTTAATTTTTTTTGATATTCATTGGATAAATCCACTAATTTACTAAAAATAAAAGAAGGTGTTGTTGATAAAACGAAGTCAAAATTTCGTGTATTAGGTGAATGATTTTTTTGGTAGTCTAAACTTAGAGTTGAATTTTCCTGTGGTGTAATTTTTGTTACAGGGGTTGATAATAATAAATCAACATTATTTTGCTTGAAATATATTTTCAAACGATCAAAAATAGTTTCAAAACTTCCGTCAGGGTAACCTAAAACTTCTTTATTTAAAAAACTTATGGGTATTTTACCTTTCCTTGAAGCAAATCTTGTTTGCATCTTAGACCAAAACCATGGCATCCCAATTTGATCAAAGTAATCCCCAAATTTTGCTCTTAGTAATGGCTTCCAAAATTTTTCATATGATTCACCACCTAAATTTTTTTCTAACCACTCATTAGCAGTGAATGCTTCTAATTGTTCCCAATTTTTTATGTTCTTGATTCTTAAAGAAAACAAACCTAATTTTATTCTTTCTCTAAAAGATAAAGCTCCAAATCTAAGAAGGTCTAGTGGTGATGTAGTTGGGTATGTTCTACCATTTATATACGTACCAACTTTTGAAGGATACCATTTCATTTTCTTTGAAATATTTAAGTCTTTCATCAATTGAATGATTGAATTGTCATTGGTAAAAAGATGATGATATCCTCTTTCAAGTAGGCCACCATTTATGTCAATTGTGGATGCTTGACCTCCAACAAATGGCGCAGACTCGAATACTGTTATGTTGTATTTTTCTTTGGATAGGTAAAATGCAGCAGATAAACCCGCTGCACCCGCACCAATAATAGCTATGTTTTTTTTACTTAACATAATTAATTTTTTGGTATTTAAAATTTTTAATTACTTTTTTTATAGTTTTTTGATCTAATATAATAATAACAAACCCAAGTAAAGTAGGTGGAATCCACAATGAAGCATGAACTAACAAAGAATAAGCGACAGCTATCTCATTACTTACACCCAATGTGATTAATGTTATAGATCCAAAAAAATCAAATGGCCCCCAACTTCCTGCAGTAGAAGGAATTATACCAGCAAGATTTACCACTGAAGTAAATACAATTATTATAGATATATGCTCTAAAGTTGAGTCGAAGAATGTGTCTAAATTTAGTCCTAAAGATATTATGTAATACATCAATGCTTCACAAGTCCATATTATTAGTGAAAACAATAAAGTATAAATAAATGTATCTTTTCTTAATATACTAGTAAGGCCCTCAAACATTAAAAAAAACTTATTTACAACAAGTTTTCGAATTTTTTCTGAGGAGAAAAAAAATAGTTTATGGAGTATGATTTCTATTTTATTTTTGGATAATTGTTTATAAATAACTATTATTGCTAATAAAAAAAGAAAAGGGAATAATGATAAAACAATCATAGATGTTTTCCCCCCTGGGACAGTATTTGAAAAATCACCAAAATCAGTTGAATTAAATAAACTTCCAGTTAGTGCTCCTATAGAGAAAAATACGATTAGAGCAATAACATCCATTACTCTCTCAATAATAATAGTACCAAATGCAAAACTAGTAGAAATATTTTCTCTGATTGATAAGTAATAAGAACGTAAAAGTTCTCCTATTCTGATAGGTATTAAATTGTTTGCCATATACCCAAAAATAACAACAGGTAAAATTGACTTTGATGATTTTGTAAGTTGTTTTTTAAGCAAATAAACCCATCTTTTTGACCTAAAATATAAAGATAGAAAATAAAAAAATAATGAAACTAACACATAAAATAAATTAACATTGAAAAGTATATTTATCAATTCACTTAAATCTATAAAAAAATAAAAAAGAATAAAAGTAAAAAGTAAACTAAAAAATAATCCAGTTATAAGCATTTTCTTATCTATCATATTTGTTTATCTCTAGTCATAATTATTATATTCATTTCTGATATATAAATATGAATCAATACTGCCCAAATCATGTTCAAGTTTTCTATAAATAAAATAGTCGATAGAATTATCCCATCTCGATTTATCAAACAATGTGAAGAAAACATCTGAAAATCTAATATTTCTATATTTCTCAGGGAACCACCATCTATGAGGAAACTTTTGTTTTTGAATAAAATTATTTCTTTCAGATGATTTCAGGTCATTTTTATAACTTAATAGCAATATACTAATATCGTCGATATTTATATTTTGAGAGTGATCATCAAAGGATACATTATTATAATGTCTAAGGTACCATTGCCATGGCCAAGAAAAAGCATCTGTAGTATCTACAGATATTCTGATTGATTTATCATCGGAACTCTTAATCGCAATATCATCAATTGTTTTTGAAACTTTATGTAGATGAGGAGAGGTTTGAGTATATATCATCATTTCACTCGGAGTATCATAATTATTAAAGTTTAATATCCAGCTTGTCCTTATAGTGAAGATTAAAAGTATGAATAATAATGGAACAAGAAAAAAATAAAGTGTTTGCTTTCTTGTAATAGTTGTAGAGACCCATTGTAAAACAAAAAATATAAAACCTAAAATTAGAAAAACAAGCCATATATTTAAGAATTGTTGTGTTTCAATTCCTAAGTCATGAATGAACAATCTCCATATAAGAATTATAGATAGTAAAGCTGCAAAAACAACAATTATGTGATACTTTAGGTGAGAATTTGAAAACTTAACTTTAGAGAAAAAATCATTAAGTATTTTAGAAGATAATAAGATAAAGGGTAAGGTTATGTTAGTTATTAGCCATGGCATTTTTTCTCCAGCATATGTATAGAACAAAAAAGAAGATATTGCCCAAAAAAATAAGAATTTGTAAAAGTTAGATGATTTTATAGTAAATGGCAAAATAAGTAGTGAAAAATATAATAATATTTGAAAAAGTATCCCTGTAGAATTAATTTTACCGTCTGTATAGGATGCCTGCGTGTCAGCCAAGATAACAAAACTTATTATTATTATTAATAATGGTAAAAAACAGGTATATCTAGATTTTATCAAGAAATATGAAAGCCCCAGCATGGAAATACCTATTGGTAGAAATTCATAAATTGAACCTAAGGTTATATAGTAATACCAGGGTTGCCCACCCCTAGCTACATCTTGTTGAGCTATCCAATAACCTAATGATTGCCAAATCCCAGTAGAAATGCCTGTTAGATTGGATAGAAAATTTGTAAAAAATAGAAACACTATAGCAATGAAAATTAAGAATGGAATAAAAAAGATTTTTCTATTAAAAATAAAGGATAATGTAAATGAAAATACTAATAATAATAAAGTAATAACAACTGCGACTAATTGACCATCAGATTCAGGTAGGCCAATGGGGGTTATTGAATTCGTATCTTTGTTTGCTAGTGTAATATTAAGTATTTTTTGAAATAATGAAATACTAGCTGCAAGCATGGGAGCTGATAATATCATTATAAATAATAGAAATTTACCATATTTATTAAAATTTGATATTGGGACTTTACCAAATAGCCAATCTTTTATCTTTTCTTTTTCCATAAAAATAAGAAATAAAGAAAGAATAGCAACAAAAATATATTGTGTTTCTTTTGTAATGAAACCAATAGCCATAAAAATAGAAAAAACATATAACCATTTCGATTCTTTAGTTGAAAAATATTTCCACATTGATATCACTAATAATAAGAATATAAAAAGCATAAATATATCATTTCTAGCAAATCTACTAAAATAAAGAATTGAAGGAGAGATTGCTAGCATTATGGATGCAAATATTGAACCAAGATAACCTAGCCTGTCTCTGATTAGTAAAGGAAGAAAAATTAACAAGGAACCAGTCAAGGCCATTGGGAAACGCAATGAAAACTCGGAGTCTCCAAATATAAAAAATGATAGTGAAACTAATTGGAAAAGAAATATTCCATGCATTAAGGGGTTATGTTCATAACCGTTACCAATATACATTTGATAGGCAAAGTAACCATGTAAACTTTCATCATGATGAACTGCTCTATCTCCTAGTGAATAAAGCCTTAATGATAAAGCAAATAAGAAAATTAATAAGAATATTGAGTTATAAATGAAATCTTTAGTAAGTAATTTTTGTATATACATTTTTTCATTAGTATCATTGTCATTTATCCAATAACCTCCTATGTTTCTTTTTTGAGTTTTATTATGCAAATCTATTTTACCCTCAGCAATGTATAATCATTATTTTTATAAATAATTTCTGAAATATGTAAAAGTTTATCTAAACTATTAATATTATATTTTTGAATTTCATTTGGTCCTATAATAATCATTGTAATTGAATATTTATTTATAATATTGATAATTTCTTTTGAATCGTTTGACATATAGAAAGTATCAATATCCGTTTCTCTATCAAATATTTCATCATGATTGCTCCTCCATTGAAGCTGGTGCCCTACCCATCCTAAAATAGTTGGGATTCTTGATTCTGAGGAGATCTGACTGTCAAGTGTATAACTTTGTCCTTTTGTTTCTATAAGCACATCATTGTGATTTGAATTTTGCTTTAAATATCTTATCAATTTATATTTATTTGTATTATTTTCTAAATGATTAGTACTACTAAGATTAGGATTTGCATTGGAAGATTCTTTGATCTTTGTCAGGTATGAAGTAGTAACAAAATATATGTTAGAAGTAAGTAAAATTATAATAGTAACAGAAAATATATTTTTAGTTATTTTCTTAAAATTATGTTGTAATAAGAATTTTAAGGTTATTCCGGAAGTAATAGAAAATACTATCCAAACTTGATAATGAAACTTAAAAATTGTATTCATTCTGTTGTTAAATATATCTTTTACATAAAAAAGTTCTGATAAGTAAAGCAAAATAAAAGCGGTAAACAATAATAAGTAATAGCTGAGTTTTAGTACGTCATTTTTGTTAATATTTTTGATTATTAGATTATAAATCAAGAAAAACACAGGCAAGAAAAAGACGTAAAAAAACATTAGACTCAATAATAATTGTGCCAATGATTGTTCAGAAATAAGTATATTTACCACTGTCCATATAGTAGAAGTGATTACAAACAAAAAAAATAGTAATAAATTGGACTTAGTCTTTATTAATATTGGATTTGATTTTATATTTATATATTTTTTAAACATAAAATATAAGGACGGAAGAATAATACAAAAAGGAATAATCCAAACGTAAATCATGTGAATGGGCCTTGTTGTAATATCGTTAAAGGATATAAACGGATAACTTAGATTAGAGTCGGATGTAATAAAATAAAAATTACTAAATACTAAAATCCCAATAAGCCATATTAAAATAATTTCAACTAAAAATTTTGAAGTAATAAAAACTTTTAGTTGAAATTTATTAATATAAAAATGAAAATAAATAAGTATAAAAGTAAATAAAACAAAAAATGATAAATTCCACATATTAATAAAGCCTGTTGAACCAATAAATAAAATTAATAATAATGTAAATAAATAACTAATTTTCGGCCTTCTATCAGATAAATAAATATATTTAGATCCAACAAAATAAGTAGTAAAAAATAACAATGTGGTTACAAAAAATGGAATAGATATGATATGTGGGTGAAAATCTCCTAATAAAAAACTAAAATATGGGAATTCATTAATCGTAAAATCTAAAGATTCATTATTTTTAAAACTATTTATTATTCTAGAACTTTTCCACCACCACCAAAAGTCTTGCGGTATCAAGTATTCAAAATTCTTAATGGGTACATATTTTTCTCCATGAACCCAGCTTAAAAAGGATAATGGTACTATTTTTATATACTCTAACAACAAAATAAAGCCATATAAATTTGAACTAAAAACTAAAAATAAAGGTGTAATAATTGTTAGGAACATCTGTTTAGTGAATTTCAATTGATAATTTTTTGATGAGTATAAGAAATTAAATATAAAAGATAATGCTGCAGTAGAAGATAGTGCAGGTATCAGCGCAAATGATAAATTATATAGATTGTTTGTATCAGAAAAAATTATGGAGTAAAAACCTGCAAAAATCCAATATCCAAAATAATAATATGAAACTTCATTACTAGACATCCATATATCATTTGGTGGTGTATAGTATGAATTAAAAACAGAATTTAAAATCATAGAATCCATGGGTTTTTCTGTTCCAATGGCATTATTATCATACATTCGCAGTAATACAAAAAAGAAAAAAACTGACAAAAATATAAATTCAAAAAAAAGTATTTGCATCTTCTTAGAAATAATAAAATTTATTACTTCTTTTCTGAAAGCTGTGTTAAGTAGTTTTAATATTGCAATAAATACAAAAATAATATATGAAATTCTCCAGACATAAGCTAAATTAGGTACAGGTGTGAATAATGTCAATAACCATAGAAAAGATGATAGAACAATCAATCCAATTATTTTTGAAACAAATAATCCTCTATCGTTTAATATACTCAGATGTTTGAAAAATATTACAAAACTTACAAAACCTAAAAGATAGATCGTAAATAGTATGAATAAAATATCTATCATTCCAATAAACTAATCTGTTAAGATTTGACTCAAAAATAAATCTTTATCAAAAATAGATATATCATCTATTTTTTCACCAGTACCAACAAATAAAATAGGAATGTTTAATTCATCAGAAATAGAAATAGCAATACCTCCCTTAGCTGTACCATCTAATTTCGTAAGAAATACTCCATCGCACTTAACAACTTTTTTAAAATTTTCTGCTTGAGTTATGCCATTTTGTCCAGTATTACTATCTAGAACAAGTATTACTTTAACTGTATAGCTTTGATTTGTAGTACATATATTGTAAATTTTTCTTAATTCTTCCATCAGATTATGAGTTGTATGTAATCTTCCAGCTGTATCAATGATTAATAAGTCAACATTTTTTGAATATGCAGAATTAATTGCATCATAAACAACAGCCCCTGGGTCTGATGATGGTTTATTATGAATTACAGGTAAAGAAAGCCTCTGACCCCAAATTTTAAGTTGATCAATAGCTCCAGCTCTAAACGTATCAGCAGCTACTAGCATAACCTTTTTATTAATCTTTGAGTATGAATTTGCAATTTTTGCTATAGAAGTAGTTTTACCTGCACCATTAACTCCCACTACTAATAGTATTGTTTTATTTTCATCAAGATTTTTATAAAGAATATCTTCAGAAGTCAACATTTCGGATAAAACTTTTCTCATAAAAGGCTTAATTTCTAAAATAGTTTTTATATTATTTGTTTTTGTTAATTCCTTAATTTTTTCAATTACCTTAAAGGCTGTCTTAACTCCTATATCAGATGTTATAAGCATTTCCTCAAAGTCATACCAAAAATCATCGTTTATTTCACTTTTTGAAAAGAAATTACCAAATTTATTATTCCAAAAACTTTTGGTTTTTTCTAAACTTTCTTTATTTTTTGATAAATTTTTTTTTATCCCAAACATTTTACCCCTTTTGTTTATATATTGTTAATGCATCAATTGCACATAATACTTCAGATTGAATTTTTGAATCTGCTTTCGAGGAAGATATAAGTTGATTATTTACATATAAATCACACGAAAAAATGTTTTTTATAGGATCAACTACTTTTGAGACATAATTTGGCTTGGAGATTTTTTTTGATTGAAGCAATTCCTGCAATTCTGATTTAGGATCTTTTTTCACCTCATTATTTTGTACTGAAATAATTTTATCTTTCAATGAAGTTACAATAAATTTTTTAGCTGACTGATAACCTAGGTCAACATAAATAGATCCAATCAAAGCTTCAAATATATTTGATAAAATTGATTTATTTGATTCGATTTCTGAAAAAATTAAACCTTTACCTACTCTTAACCATTTTGCCATATCAAGATTTTTAGCAGCATCTGCTAGAGTTTCTTTTCTAACAATATGTGATCTCATTATAGTCATATCACCTTCTGATTTATTTGGTTGTAATTCAAAAAGTAATTCTGAAACTATAAGTTGAAGGACTGCATCTCCTAAATATTCTAATCTTTCATTAGAATTTATTTCTTCTTTTTTTGATTCATTAACAAATGAATTATGAGTTAAGGCTTCAATTAATATTTCAGTATTATTATACTTTATACCTAATTTACTTTGAAATAGTTGTAAATTATTATTTTTTAGAATATCAATAAACAAAACTAATCTCTCGCATAACGAGGCCATGGTGGTTGAGGTCGTTTTAGTTCCCCAAAATAATTCTTCAAGGCCGCCATTTGGTAAAAATTATTAAAAAAAGGTAGTGAATCAGATTTTGGTGGAGTGAAAGTTTTTAAGAAAGCAACATGAGTATCGTCAAACAAAAATGTAGGTGTACCAAATATTCCTAGAGACTCTGCATACATATAATCTTCAGATATTTCATTTAGCCTAGATTTATCATCAAGTAAATTAGTAAATTTATCAGGAAAATTAAGCTTTTGAGCAATTTCAATAATAGTTCTTCTAGCTCTAATATCAGTACGCTTCACATGCTTTTCATTTAAAATTTTAGCCATGTATTGATTGTGATAATTATCACCCATCATTCTAGCTGCGATTCCTCCTCTAAGAGCCCAAAGACCTCTACTTATATAATTTTCATCTTGATCCCAGCATTTCCATTCATCAAGCTCATTATTTATTTGTTCAAGAGGAAAACTCCTCCAATTAACAATAATTGATTTGTCCTTACTCAAAACATCGATAATCCATGGAAAAATTTGAGCTACCCACGGGCATGTGTAATCAATAAATATATCAATCTTTGACATCGGTTATCCCTTTCAATGGTATATATTATAAAATAATAATAAAAAAAAAGTATTAGGTAAAAATCACCTTGAATATAAAAGATGCAATAGTTAAAAATACTACCCTATCTAGATTATTAAAAATATGTAATGATGAAAAATTTGGAAGAGTCTACGTAGTTGGAGGTTTTATTCGGGATTATTTTTTTGATGTTCAGTGTAAAGATATAGATATATCTGTAGAAAAAAATTCACTTTTGCTTGCAAAAAAAATTACAAATATGTTTAATGGTAAGCTTGAAAATTCAAAGTTTTCAACACATTCCATTTACTTCAAGCATTTTAGAATTGATATTGCAAATATGAGAAAAGAGACATACATAAGACCGGGTAATTTGCCAAAAATTAAACTAACCAATTATATTCGAGATGATTTAATTAGAAGAGATTTCACAATAAATTCATTAGCAGCTTCATTGAATTCAAGGGATCTGGGAGAAATTATTGATCCTTTAGACGGATTATTAGATATAAATAATCAAATACTTCGCAATAATCACTCATTAAGTTTCTATGATGACCCCACAAGAATTTTTAGAGCTATTAAGTATTCTAATAAGCTAAGCCTGAAGATTGATTCTAAAACAGAAAAGCAATTATACGAGCATAAAAAATTCATAAAAAATTTATCCTCAAGGAGAATTTTAAATGAATTAAATATATTGTTAGAAGATGATTTTCATTTAAATTTCAAAAAATTATCCAAATATAAAATAATGACAGAGATAGAAAATAATTTCATCCCATTCACCGATAAAATATCCTCTTACAAAAAATTACCATTAAGTAAATTACAAAAAATCTATTTATTAACTAAGAATATAGATAAAATGGTTGCTGAAAATTTATATACTAAATCACCAGAATTTTTTGAATGGTCAAACGGTATAAAACTAAACAACAAGTACAAAAAAATACATTTCAATAAATATACTAGCTCAAGAAATCTTCATTTATTTTTGAAAGATTTACCAAGAGAATTCTTGTTATTTATGGAATTGTCTGAAAATAGAGATTATGTTAAAAAACAACTATCTTCATATTTAAAAAAATTATCAAAAATAAAATTATTCATAAATGGATCAGATTTATTAGATATAGGTTATAAAAAGGGCCCAATAATAGGAAATATTCTAAACCAGATTTTATTAAAAAAAATTAGCGGAGAAATCAAAACAAAATCTGATGAAATAAATTTTGCTAAGATGAAAATGAGGTAAAATCTTCCTTAGCCAATAATTTTATATGATTACCTCCCCAATTTTCAGCTCTGCTAATTAATCTTTCCCTGTGAAACATATATTGATTTGCTATTGAACCATAATTCCCAAAATAATCAATTGCCCACTCAGAAAGGTCAGTTAATGACATTTTTTTGGATACTCCATACCACTTTATAAGTGCCCTATGTATATGCCTGTCTACAGGAAAAGCTTGATTTTTATCAAGTGAAAAGGCTAGTACACAATCTGCAACTTTTTCTCCAACTCCATAAAGATTTGTAAGATGTTTTTTTGCATCTTTATAGGGTGACTTTCTTAATTCATTTAGACTAAAATTATTGTTAACTATTTCATTGGCAGCATAAATTAAATATTTTGCTCTAAAACCAAATCCCAACTTCCTAAGAAACGATTCGCCTGCTTCTAAAACTTTTTCAGGCGAGGGAAAAGTATAATCATACTTATTAGGGCCAATTTTTTCTCCTAAAGCATATGAGACATTATTTATATGCAGCTTGATTCGGAGTAAATTATTCGTAGTAGAAGTAATAAATGAGAACAAGCACTCCCAAGGATCTTGTCTTAATACCCTCAGACCCTTGAAACTTCTAATAGCAGGACCCAAGCATATATCATTATCGTATTTATTATAAAAATCATCATATTTTATGGAAGTATTAAGGTAATCATTAAGAATAATTTCAATATTATCAGGAGGATTGTTATCATTTATCTTTACCAGAATTATTTTTCCTTTATTTTGTAAAGAAACAGCCCTATTACAAACTACCCCTCTGTATCGGTTATCAGATTCAATATACCATCTAAATGCTTGTCCACCATCTAAGGTTGAGTGTAGATCAATTTCATGAAACTTGATGCATAAATCAAAACTATTATTAATCATCATTTAGTTCCATTGAGTAATACTGTGCTTTATATTTTTGTACGAAGTAATTTTTATTTTAGGATTAGGTAAACTTTGAATGAAATTGTTACCATATTGCTTTGTTACTATCCTGTGGTCTAAGACTATAAACACACCTTTGTCTGTTTTTGACCTTATCAATCTACCAAATCCCTGTCTAAATTTTATAGTTGCAAGCGGCAAATGATATTCAAGAAAAGAATTGGCATAAAATTCAGACCTTGATTGATGAAGCGGGTTTGTAAATACAGGAAAAGGTAATGCAGTCATCATTATAATTCCAAAGCTTTTATTTTGAAGATCAACGCCTTCCCAAAATGTATAATTACCTATAGCAACAGTAGGAATATCATCATTTAGTAAATCTATAATTTTTTTTGCAGTGCCATCAAATTTTTGAACTAATAATCTTATATTTCTATCACTTAAGTGTTTTTTTATTTTTTGTCTTACATCTTTCATCAATTCATAATTAGTACAAAGAACAAGCATTGGAGTATTTAAATCTACTGAGTTTTCTACAATTAATTCTGATAATTGATCGACAAAATTATTATAATTATTTCGTCTGTCAGGAAAATCTCTCGCTAAAACAAGTAAAGCATTTTCTGAATATTTATATGTAGAATTAATAGTTATTGAGGAAATAGAAGGGTACCCTAATTTATTTTTAAAACTTTGATAATTATCATTATTATTTAAAGTAGCGCCCGTTAAAATAATTGATTTTTTATCAGAAAATAAACCATTATAAATAAATTCTGAAACATCTAAAGGTGCGCCTGAAATTGAAAATTTATCATCGTAATCTTTATTAAACCAAAAAACGAAATTATTATCCAAATCGATTAGGAATTTAATATATTTAGCTGAATTTGTTAATGAAATAAGAGATTCACTAATTTCATTAATAATTTTTTTGTCAAATGATTTTTCTAATAATGTGATGTCTAGTATTATTGCTAAATCATCTAATATCTGGTTTATTAGATTATTTATTGAACTGAGGATATGATTTAGATTAAGAATCAATACATTATTTAGTAAATCTTTTGTAATTCTTAATTCTCTAAATATATTATCTTTTTCATAAATATTAATGAGTTCATTCGATAAATCATCAAAAAGATTATTATTTATTTGCTGAACCTCTATAATTGCATTATTAAGAATTTCTAATTTTTTATCAATATTTTGATTGTTATTTATACTTTTTATTTTTTTTAGAATTCCTAATTTACCCAAGAATTTCTTTAATATAAAATCAAGAGAATATCTACTAAAATCAAAACTTAAATTCTTTGTAGCAACATCGTCAATGTGATGAGATTCGTCTAATATTAGAATATCATGCATAGGGATTATAGAAGTATCTGTCGCTAAATCAGAGAATAATAAGGAGTGATTTACAACAAGAAAATTTGAAAAATTTGCTTTTTTTCGAGCTGCCTTAAAATAACAATTCTTATCGGATTTAACACATGCAGAAAATTCTTTATGTGAATATTGATCAAACAAATGTTCCATAGTTGATATATTAATTTCATTTTTTTCACCTAGATTTGAACTCTCAAACCAAACAAACATCTTAGAAAGAAAATCTATTTCTTTATTACTTAATTCTGAGTTTTCTATTGCATAGAAAATTTTATGTATACAAATATAATTAGATCTACCTTTCAATGAAAAATATTTAATATTTTTAGTATCATATCCAAAATTAGAAAGAATCAATTTAACTGACTGAAGGTCCTTATTTAATATTTGTTCTTGTAAGGGTATAGTATTAGTAGATATTACTACTTTTTTGTTAGATTTAATTATAGAAATTAATGATGGCAAAAGATATCCAAAAGACTTTCCAACTCCAGTTCCAGCTTCTATGATTATTGCATGTTCGTCAATTATGCTTTTAGAAACAAAATCTGACATGATTTGTTGTTCTTCACGATACTCATATTTTGGAAATATATTTTTTAATTTCTCAGAATTATCATAAATTTTATTAATTTCATCTTTTAAGGAATAATTTTCTGGAAGATAATTTTCTAATTTTTCTACTTTGAAATTTTCATCGATTTTGTTTGAATATGGATCAATTGAAAAAACTTTTGAAAAATTTGAGATTTTTTTTGGGTCCATTTCTTTTTGAATTAGCTTGAAAATATTAGAATTATTTTTTTTACCCAAATGATACAAAATCTCTATAGTGTTTTTTTCTAAATTAAATAAAGTATTGGTCAATGTATTAAATAAGTCCATAGTTACCAATGAATCAGATAATGCTCTATGTGGATTTTCATGATTAAACTTTAGATGTTTAGATATGCCTGATAAATTATATTCAGGTAAATTTGGAAGCAAGATTCTTGCCAAAGACAATGTATCAAAAGATTCAACAATATTAATATCGTTCTCTCTTAAAAATTGATTTTCAAAATTCACATTGTGCCCAATTATTGGATAATTATCAATAAAGTTTACAACTTCATCTTTAACATCAGTCCATTGTTTTGCTAAGTTTAATTCATTTTGATTAATACCTGTAAGATCAGATATTTCTTGCGAAATTATTTGCATTGGATTTACTAGTATTGAAAGTTTTTCCAAAACAGTGTTATTTTTAAATTTAACTGCACCTACTTCTATAATTTTATCCCTCTGAGGGTCAAAACCAGTAGTTTCTAAATCAATTGATACAAAAATATTTTTCATATTTATTAGAA
>MDTD01078504.1_pt1 | contig 32050 bp, 31 predicted proteins | sample 811221 | NCBI WGS metagenome assembly MDTD01 (sample SAMN05326646, study PRJNA326480) | marine metagenome | isolation source: seawater | place: Pacific Ocean: South West | collected 2011
CGCGGCTTGCGCGCCTGCCGCGTGCGGACTGGGGCAAGTCGGTGGCCCATGCCGGTTTTGGCGTGACCATCGCCGGGGTGGCCGCGATGATGGCCTGGCAGACCGAGGATATCCGCGTGATGCAGGAGGGCGACACCGTCGATATCGCGGGCTATACGCTGCGTCTCGACACGGTGGAGCAGGTGGAGGGGCCGAACTACCTTTCGACCACGGCGCGTTTCGCCCTCCTGCGCGAGGGGCGCGAGGTGGGCAGGCTGCATCCCGAGAAGCGCATCTATCCGGTGGCGCAGATGCCCACGACGGAGGCCGCGCTCGACAACGGGTTCCTGCGTGACATCTACATCGCCGTGGGCGACCCGCAGGAGGGCGGCGGCTGGGCGGTGCGCAGCTATTACAAGCCGCTGGCCAACTGGATCTGGGGCGGCGCGATCCTGATGGCGCTTGGCGGGCTCCTGTCGCTGAGCGACCGCCGGTTCCGGGTGGCGGCGGGTGCGCGCAAGGTCCCGCAAGGGGTGCCCGCGGAATGAGGGGCCTCATTCTCGGGCTCTGCCTTCTGGCCGCGCCCGCGCTTGCGGTGCAGCCCGACGAGATCCTTGGCGATCCGGCGCTCGAGGCGCGCGCGCGCGACATCTCCGCCGGTCTGCGCTGTCTTGTCTGCCGCAACGAGAGCATCGACGAGTCCAATGCCGAGCTGGCGCGCGACCTGCGTCTTCTGGTCCGCGAGCGGCTGGTCGCGGGCGACACGGACGAGGAGGCGGTGGCCTATATCGTGGACCGCTATGGCGAATACGTGCTGCTGAACCCGACTGCCACCGGCGCGAACCTGATCTTGTGGCTGGCCGGGCCGCTGATGCTGGGCGCGGGGCTGGTCATTGCCGGGCTCTACCTGCGCCGCCGCGCCTCTGCCCCCGAGGCAGAGGCCGTGCGCCTGAGCGCCGAGGAAGAGGCGCGGTTGCGCGACATACTGCGCGACTGACGCGCCGTTTCGCTTGGCCTTTTGCCATGGCTGCGCTCTAAGGGGCGCAGGATCAGCGAAAGGCCCGCCGACATGAAGGACTACCAGACCATCACGCTCGACATGGCCGAGACCATCGCCGTGCTCTGCCTCAACCGGCCCGAGAAGATGAACGCGCTCAATGCGCAGATGCGCGCCGAGATCACCGACGCGATGGCCCATGCCGGGCGCGCGGCGCGGGTTGTCGTGCTGACCGGGGCAGGCAAGGCGTTCTGTTCGGGGCAGGACCTGACCGATGGCGGCGACGTGGCGAGCCTCGATCTGGAGCGGGTGCTGCGCGAGGAATACGTGCCGATGCTGCGCGCCATCACCGATTGTCCCGTGCCGGTCATTTCGGCGGTGAACGGGCCCGCGGCGGGGGCGGGGTCCAATCTTGCGCTGGTGGCCGATGTGGTGATCGCCGCCGAGAGCGCCTATTTCCTGCAAGCCTTCGCGCGGATCGGGCTGGTGCCCGATGCGGGCGGCACCTGGGTCCTGCCGCGCCAGATGGGCATGGCCAAGGCGATGGGGGCGGCGCTCTTTGCCGAACCGATCGGTGCCCGGCAGGCGAGCGACTGGGGCATGATCTGGGAAGCGGTGAGCGACGAAGGCTTTGCCGCGCATTGGCGGGCGCGCGCGGCACAGCTTGCCAAGGGGCCGACGCAAACCTTCGCGGGCATCCGGCAGGCGCTGCGCGAAAGCTGGTCCAACACGCTCGAGGCGCAGCTCGATCTCGAGGCGCGGCTGCAGGGCCGCTGCGGGCAGAGCCGCGATTTCAAGGAGGGCGTGATGGCCTTTCTCGAGAAACGCCCGCCGCAGTTCGAGGGGCGCTGAAGCCGCCCGCCGGCGCCCGCCGACGCGCGCCGGGGCCTATCGGGTGGAGGCGCGCTTGAGCAGGTCGGCGGCGTTGGGATGATCGAGCAGGGCGCGGCTGATCTCGAATTGCAGATGCGCGCGCGCGGCGTGATCACCGTCGGGGGCGATCTCCGCCGCCGCGCCCTCGGGCAGGGCGGGGCGGGTGCGCGGATCGAGCAGCATGGTCTCGGCGGCGATCCCCTCGGCATAGATGATCTGGTGGTGGTCGAAGAGAAGCTGCACGTAATCGACATGTCCGCCGGTCTCGATCCGCACGCTGTCGCCGTTGACGAGGTGGCGCGCGCGCACCAGAACCTCGCGCCGCCCCGCGCCGAGCGTGTCGTCGCGCTGGTAGATGAAGAGCCGGTGATCGGGGCTCACCAGCAGGTCGTCCGCGTTGTTGAGGGTGCCGGCCGTGATCCGCACCGGGGCAAATTCGCCGATGGCGCGCATCGTGGTATGGCCGATCCAGCGCAGCGGCTGCGGGCCGTCGTCGCGGGTAAGCACCATGTCGCCGGGGCTGAGCGCCTCGACCGGCACCTGCGCGCCGGTGGCCATGGTGATCCGCGTGCCCCGCGTGAAGGAGACGCAGGCGGCCTGCGCGAAGCGCTGGCGCGCGCCCGTGCGGTCGATGCCGACAAGCGCGTAGCCCGTGCGCGGCACGAGATGGGCAAGCGGCATGGCGTAGACCGCGGCGACGCAGCCCTCCGCATCGGTCTCGACGAAGATCAGCACCTCCGCCACGTTGCCCGAGGCGGGCATGAGCGTCAGGCAGGAATCGAGATGGACCGCCGCACCGGGCGTGCCGAGTTCGGACCCCTCGCCGATGGTGAAGGGCCCGTCGCCATCCATCACCAGCGCCAGCCGCCGGGTGCGGGCGCGCGGCCCCAGCTCGTAGATGTCGTCAAGGTCAAGCTCGTCCGCGAAGGAGAGCGAATCCCCCAGGTTGGCCCCGTTCACCACGCGCAGATCGTCCGCCTCATGGACGAGAACGGACTGGGCGGGACGGTCGGAGCGAAGCGGCATGGCAGGAAGACTCGGCAACGGGTGACTGGTTGAGGAAAGCTAGGGTAGGATTGTGGCACCTTCGGGTCAATTCCGGCAAGAAAACCCGGCGCGCGCGGAAAGCTGCCGAACGGTGCGGCTGGCCATGTCCCGCGCGCGGATGCTATTCCGGACAGACAGAGGGAGGAACGCGAGATGGATCTGGGAATCAGGGGCCGGCGCGCGCTGGTCTGCGCCTCGTCGAGGGGGCTGGGGCTGGGCTGCGCGCGGGCGCTGGCCGGGGCAGGTGTCGATCTGGTGATGAATGCGCGCGGCGCGGAGGCGCTCGAATCGGCGGCGGCGGCGATCCGGCAGGAATTCGGCGTTGCGGTGGTCACGGTGGCCGCCGACATCACGACCGACGCGGGCCGCGCCGCCGTTCTCGGGGCGGCGGACGAGGTGGATATCCTTGTCACCAATGCGGGCGGCCCGCCGCCGGGGATGTGGACCGACTGGGAGCGCGCCGATTTCATCGCCGCGCTTGATGCCAACATGCTCACCCCCATCGCCCTCATCAAGGCGCTGGTGCCGGGAATGATGGCACGGGGCTGGGGCCGGGTGGTCAACATCACCTCGCAATCGGTCAAGGCACCCATCCCGATCCTGGGGCTGTCCAACGCCGCGCGCACGGGGCTCACCGGCTATGTCGCGGGCACGGCGCGGCAGGTGGCGGGCAAGGGGGTGATGATGAACAACCTGCTGCCGGGGATCCACGCCACCGACCGGGCCGTGTCGCTCGATTCCGGCGTGGCCGAGCGCGAGGGGATCACGCTCGAGGAGGCGCGCGCGCGCCGCTGCGCCACGATCCCGGCGGGCCGCTACGGCACGCCCGAGGAGTTCGGCGCGGCCTGCGCGTTCCTGTGCAGTCAGCATGCGGGCTTCATCATCGGGCAGAACATCCTGCTCGACGGGGGCGCGATCAACGCCACGTTCTGAACCGGAGCCTTGCCGATACGGCACCGCGACTTACCTCCGCCGCAGAGGTCTTGCGGAAGGGGTCCATGCGGATCGTTCTTGCCATCTGTTTTTGTGCTGCCGTTGCGGGCTGCACCGGCCGTCCCGCGCTTGACGACGAGACGCTCAGCAGCCGCGATTTCGATCTCGAGGCGTTCTTCGACGGCCCCGTCGTGGGGCATGGTCAGTTTCAGGACCGGTTCGGCACCGTGCGCAGGCGCTTCGAGGTGCGTATCGACGGTGACTGGGACGGTCAGCGTCTCCGGCTTCATGAGGATTTCACCTACGAGGACAACAGCACCGAGACCCGTGTCTGGACCCTGGTCAAGACCGGTCCCGAGACATGGCAGGGCAGCGCGCCCGGGGTAATCGGCACGGCTTCGGGCGAGGAGCGGGGCGATGCGTTCAACTGGCGCTACCGGATCGATCTGCCGGTGCCCGATGGCACGCTCCGGGTGCGCTTTGACGACTGGATGTGGCAGGTCAGCGAGGACCGCGTGCTCAACCGCGCCTATATGGACAAGTTCGGCGTGGAAATCGGCGAGGTGATCATCTGGTTCGAGAAACAGGACCAAGGGTCCGGCCCGGCGCGGAGCAAGGGGGACTGATCCCGCCGCGCCCCCGCAGCAAGCCGTCACCCGATCACAGCAGATGCCCCGATTTCGCGGCCTTGGTGGCCAGATAGGCGTGATTATGCGCGTTCCCGCCCAGTCTGAGCGGCACGCGCTCGGCCACGGCGATGCCGTTCTGCGCCAGCATGGCAAGTTTCGCGGGATTGTTCGTCATGAGCCGGACGGCGGAAAACCCCATCCGCCGCAGGATCTCGGCCCCGATGCGGAAATCGCGCTCGTCATCCTCGAAGCCGAGGCGGTGATTGGCCTCGACGGTGTCGAACCCCTCATCCTGCAGGCTGTAGGCGCGCATCTTGTTGGCCAGGCCGATGCCGCGCCCCTCCTGGTTGAGGTAAAGCAGAACGCCCGCGCCCTCTGCCCCCATCTGCGCCAGCGCACCGCGCAGCTGCGGGCCGCAATCGCATTTGAGCGAGCCCATGAGATCGCCGGTGAAACAGGCCGAATGCAGCCGCGCCAGCACCGGGCGGGCGCGGTCGGGCTGGCCGATCTCGATCGCGTAATGCTCCTCGCTGCCATCCTCGGGGCGAAAGACATGCAGCCGTCCCGCGTCGGACACGGCCAGCGGCAGGCGCGCGCTGACAACGGGGTTGAGCGGGCTCATCTCGGTGAGCCGGGGCAGGGCGGCACCGGCATCGATGAGCGTGAGACCCTGCGCGGCGGCAAGGCCCGCGCCATCGGCCAGATCGGCCACAAGGGCCGCGGGCAGCAGCCGGGCGCTCTTGGCCAGGAGGATCGCCAGCCGGTGCAGATGCGCGGGACCGTCGCGCAGGGTGGTGAGCGGTCCCTTCATCGGCACGCGCAGGTCATCGGCCGGATCGGCCACCGCCCGCACCCAGGAGAGCCGCGCCTCGGGCGGCAGCGCCACCCGCGCGAGATCGCCGTCATAGGCGCGCGCCTTGAGCGTGGCGGCGCGCCGTGCCGTGATCGCAAGGACCGGGTCACCGCCCAGGGCCAGAAGGTCGGCAAGCCGCTGCGCCGCCGCCGTCTCGGCGGCCAGCACCAGCGCCGCGCCCGGCCCGTTGTGAAGCACGACGGGCACCCCCATGCGCAGATCGGACCGCGCGCGGGCCAGGAGTTCGGTTATGTCGGGGCCAAGGCTCATGAAGATCTCCGCCGGTCTGGTGCTCAGATAGCGTCTATTGTAACGAAATGAAAGAAACGCGCGCAGCGCAACACTTGGCCGTGAGGGGAATGTCCTTCCCCTTGCCCGGAAGCCGGGGCACGGTCATCTTGATCGGCACGAAGAGGAGTGCAGCATGACTCAAGTCAAGAAGATACTCCTGGTGGATGACGACGAAGACCTGCGCGAGGCGCTGGGCGAACAGCTCATCATGACCGAGGATTTCGACGTGTTCGAGGCCGGGTCCGGGGCCGAGGCGATGACCCGCATCCGGGACATGATCTACGATCTCGTGATCCTCGATGTGGGGCTGCCCGATACCGACGGGCGCGAGCTGTGTCGGCTGATGCGCAAGCAGGGGGTCAAGTCCCCCATCCTGATGCTGACGGGGCATGATGGCGATGCCGACACGATCCTCGGGCTCGACGCGGGGGCCAATGACTATGTGACCAAGCCGTTCAAGTTCCCGGTGCTGCTGGCCCGGATCCGCGCGCAATTGCGTCAGCACGAACAGTCCGAGGATGCCGTGTTCCAGCTTGGCCCCTATACGTTCAAGCCGGCGATGAAGATGCTGGTCACCGAGGACGAGCGCAAGGTGCGCCTGACCGAGAAGGAGACCAACATTCTCAAGTTTCTCTACCGCGCGCCCGAGGGCGTGGTGCCGCGCGACGTGCTGCTGCACGAGGTCTGGGGCTACAACGCGGGGGTGACGACCCACACGCTCGAAACCCATATCTACCGCCTGCGCCAGAAGATCGAGCCCGATCCCGGCAATGCCCGCCTTCTGGTCACGGAGTCGGGCGGCTATCGCCTCGTGGTCTAGCGTCAGGACCTGCGGGGCCGGCGCTATTTATCCTCGGATGCAATCGCCTTGTGGTTTAATAGTCACGCTGACTTGACGAAGATCAAAGTCATATCCGAGTTTCAGGATTGCTGTGGTATCGTTCACCTGCGGTTATACGTGAACCTCCCTGTTGGACTGGCCCCGGCATCGCCCGGGGCCCTTTCTTTTCAGCCCGCTACCTGGCCGCCGCATGAAGCGCGATCAGGTCGCAGGCCAGTGTTGCCGCCGCCAGCGCGGTGATTTCCGACAGGTCGTAGGCCGGGGCCACCTCGACCACATCCATGCCGCGCAGCGCGATTCCCTCCAGCCCGCGCAGGATCTCCTGCGCCTGAAAGGTCGTGAGCCCGCCAATGACCGGTGTGCCGGTTCCGGGGGCGGCCGAGGGATCGAGCGCGTCGATGTCGAAGGTGAGGTAGCAGGGCCGGTCGCCCACGATCGCGCGCACCTTCCCGGCCACCGCCTCGGGGCCGGTCAGATGCACCTCGCGCGCGTCGATCACATGCACGCCCAGGGGGTCGGGGTTGTGGGTGCGGATGCCCACCTGCACCGAGGCCTCGGGCAGGACCAGCCCCTCGCGCACCGCGTGCCAGAGCATCGTGCCGTGGTCGATGCGGCCCGGCTCGTCCTCCCATGTGTCGGAATGGGCGTCCATCTGGATAAGCGCGAGAGGGCCGTGCTTCTCCGCGTGGGCCTTGAGCAGCGGCCAGGTGATGAAGTGATCGCCCCCCAGCGTCAGAAGCGCCGTGTCGCTTGCCAGCACCTCGCGCGCGGCCTGGGCAATGGCGCCGGGGATTTGCGCCGGATAGCCGTGATCGAAGAAGCAGTCGCCGTAGTCCACCACCGAGAGCCGCTCGAACGGATCGAAGGGCCAGGGCCAGGGCGCGGACCAGGCGATATGCGACGAGGCTGCGCGGATCGCGCGCGGGCCAAGCCGGGTGCCCGACCGCCCCGATACGGACATGTCGAAGGGCACGCCCATGACCGCCACATCCGCCTCGCTCAGATCCTTCGTGTAGCGCCGCCGCAGGAAGCTGAGCGCGCCGCCATAGCTTGGCTCGGCGATGGTGCCGCGCGTCTCGCGGCGGGTGAAGGCAAGATCGCTCGCGGTGGGGTTGACGCTGCTGCTGTCGGTCATGGCGTTCTCCGGTTGCGGTGACTCGAGTCGGCCCAGCATGGCGGTGTCGGCGAGGGGTGTAAACGGCGCCGCGGTGCCGCGCGGGCAGGCGGCATTTCCGCTTGCCCTCCGGGCCGGTCTGGGGTCACTTGCGCGGCGAACCTGACCCGCAGGAGAGATCATGCCCTTTACCCTTGCCACCTGGAACATCAACTCGATCCGGCTGCGCGCGCCGCTTGTCGCGCGGCTCCTGCGCGAGGAGGGGCCGGATATCCTGTGCCTTCAGGAATGCAAGAGCCCGGTCGAGAAGATCCCGGCCGAGATCTTCGCGGGCCTCGGCTATCCGCACATGATCGCGCGGGGCGAGAAGGGCTATAACGGCGTGGCGATCCTGTCGCGGCTTCCCATCGAGGAGGCGGGCTGCCTCGATCTGGCGGGGCTCGGCCACGCGCGCCACATCGCCGGCCGGCTGGAGAACGGCACCGTGATCCACAATTTCTATGTCCCCGCAGGCGGCGACGTGCCCGACCGCGAGGTGAACGAGAAATTCGGCCAGAAGCTCGATTACCTCACCGACATGCGCGATTTTTTCCGTGACAGCCGCCCGGAGAAATCCATCCTCGTGGGCGATCTCAACATCGCCCCGCGCGAGGATGACGTCTGGTCGCACAAGCAGCTTCTGAAGATCGTGAGCCACACGCCGGTGGAGGTGGATCACCTGGGTAACGCGATGGAGGCGGGGGGCTGGCGCGACATCACCCGCCAGGATATCCCCGAAGGGCAGCTCTACAGCTGGTGGAGCTACCGCGCCCGCGACTGGGACGCCGCCGACAAGGGCCGAAGGCTGGATCATGTCTGGGCCAGCGCCGATATCGCTGCGGCGGGCCATTCCAGCCGCATCCTGCGCGCCGCCCGCGGCTGGGAGCAGCCCTCCGACCACGCGCCGGTTTTCGCGACATTTGATCTTTGACAGGGCGCGACGCGCCCACATATACGGGGCAATCGGACAGAGGGGAGAGACGATATGCTGGAACTGGGCAAGACGACCGGCCCCGCCGCCGCCGATCTGGTGCGCGACGTGACCGAGGCCGATTTCATGGCCGAGGTGATCGACGCCTCGATGAAGGTGCCGGTGATCGTCGATTTCTGGGCACCCTGGTGCGGGCCGTGCAAGACGCTCGGCCCCGCGCTCGAGGCGGCGGTGGTCAGGGCGAAGGGCGCGGTGCGCATGGCCAAGGTCGATGTGGACCGCAACCAGATGATCGCGGGCCAGCTGCGGGTGCAGTCGATCCCCACCGTCTATGCCTTCTGGCAGGGCCAGCCCATTGACGGATTTCAGGGCGCGATCCCGCCCTCGGAAGTCGAGGCGTTCGTCTCGCGCGTGGTGCAGGCGGCGGGCGGTGACGCAAGCGGCGGGCTCGACGAGGCGCTCGATGCCGCCGACGAGATGCTGGAACAAGGCGCGCTCACGGACGCGATGCAGACCTATGCGGCGGTGGTGCAGGAAGACCCGGAGAATGCGCGCGGCTTTGCCGGGATGGCGCGGGTGGAAATCGCGCTTGGCGATCTCGAACGGGCCGAGGCGATCCTCAATGGCGTGCCCGCCGCGATTTCCGGCAAGGCCGAGATCGAGGCCGTCCATGCCCAGATCGCGCTTGCCCGGCAGGCGCGGGACGCAGGCCCCGTGGCCGAGCTGCGCGCCGCGGTCGAGGCGGACCCGGCCGACCATCAGGCGCGGTTCGACCTCGCGCAGGCGCTCTATGCCGACGGACAGGTGCAGGAGGCGGTGGACGAACTGCTCGAACTCTTCCGCCGCGACCGCGAGTGGAACGACGGGGCCGCCAGGACGCAGCTTTTCACCATCTTCGACGCGCTCAAGCCGAACGATCCGGTGCTGCTCAACGGGCGGCGGAAACTCTCGTCGATGATATTTGCCTGAGCAGCGCGGCGCGCTAGCTGCCCATCATGATACGCAAGCACGATCTGCCCGAGATCATTCCGGTTTTCCCGCTGCCCGGCGCGCTGCTGCTGCCGCGCGCGCGGCTGCCGCTGCATCTTTTCGAGCCGCGCTATCTGGCCATGCTCGACGATGCGCTCAAGACGCCCGAGCGGGTGATCGGCATGATCCAGCCCAACCGCGTGCCGGGGCGCGAGAACGGGCACGGGCTGCACGCGATCGGCTGCGTGGGGCGCGTGACGCAGTTCTCCGAGACCGAGGACGGGCGCTACATGATCACGCTCTCGGGGCTCTCGCGCTATCGCGTCGCCGAGGAGGTCGAGGGTTTTACCCCCTATCGCCGGGCGCGCGTGACCTGGACCGGGTTCGAGCGCGACCTTGGCCCGCCAGAGACCGATCCCGGCTTTGACCGGGAAGGCTTCATGGCGCTGCTTGCACGGTATTTCGAGGCGCGCAGCCTCAAGACCGACTGGGCATCGCTCAAGGAGGCGGAGGACGAGTTGCTCATCAACTCGCTCTCCATGCTGCTGGGCTTCGAGCCGGAGGAGAAGCAGGCGCTGCTCGAGGCGCCCTCGCTCCAGACCCGGCGCGAGACGCTGGTGACGCTGATCGAATACGCCCTGCGCGGCGGTGACACAACGGATACCCTGCAATGACCGAGGAACACGCCCCCGTCTTCGACCGCCGGATGATCGAGGCGCTGATCTGCCCGCAGACCCATGGCCCGCTCGACTACGATGCCGAGCGGCAGGAACTGGTCAGCCGCCGCGCGGGCCTTGCCTTTCCGATCCGCAACGGCATCCCCGTGATGCTCATCGACGAGGCGCGCGCGCTGGAGTGAGGCGCGGCCCGGAACGCGCGCGGACAGGCGACGCGCCGCCGCATCAGGCCAAGGGTGTCATGCTCCCGGTACGGCTCCGCTCACCCGCCGCCGCGAGTGGCCACCAGGTCAAATGAAATCTCCACCTCGAAGCCGAGCGCGCCCGCATCCTGCGTGCCCAGGCCGATCCCGAAGTCGCGCCGGTCCACGGTGAGCGTGCCCGAAGCCGTCGCCATGCCCTCGTCGATGACGAGGGTGAAAGGCATCTCGACCGGCACGCTCTGGCCCTTGATGGTGAGGGTGCCGCGCGCCAGGTGCCCGTCCGCGCCCGAAAGGAGGTCTGCGGCGAAGGTGGCCGTGGGGTATGCCTCGGCGTTGAAGAACTCCTTGCCCATGGCCTGCGACGTGACCGAGCCGAGCGCGAGCGAGGGGATGGACACCACCACCTCGACCGTGCCGTGACGGCCCTCTGCATCGGGGGTCTCGGCATAGGCGATGGCGGCGGTCCAGTCGGCGAAGCTGCCGGTCACATCCGATCCCATCTGGCGGATGCGGATCTGCAGGCTGCCCTCCTGCACCGCCCAGTCGGACTGCACCGCGGCCAGCCGCGCGCCGCCCGCGTCCGCCCGCGTCTCGAACCGGCCCATCCCCGCCGCGCCCCCCAGCACCGCGCCCCAGACCGCCAGCGCCGCGAGGAACGGCAGCAGGTGGCCCGGCTGGCGCGCCGTGGGCTGGCCAGAGGTGGTGCCGGGCAGCATCCGGCGCAGCGTGGCGTCGCCGTCGATGACGTGATGCTTGAGCGCGCCCGCGACATGGGCGGCGAGCGCGGCCGCGAGCGTGAGCACGAAGAGATAGTGCAGCGTGCCGGCGATCTCCGACACCGTCTCGGATTTCGGCACGAAGGGCAGCCCCTGCCCGAAGGGCCACCAGATCGGCGCGAAGCCGGTGGTGGCGGCATGATGCACCCAGCCCGAAAGCGGCACCGTGACGAGCGAGCCGTAGAGCAGCCAATGCACGGTCAGCGCCGCGTTCGCTTCAAGCGGTCGGTCGCCGTTCAGAAGCCCGGGCCTGGGTTGCGAGAGCGCCCAGAGAATGCGCCCGAGCGCCACGAAGAACACCGCAACCCCGGTGGTCTTGTGGATGGAGAAAAGCAGCGCCGCGCGCGCCACGAGCGCGTCGGCCCCGCTCGCCTGCGCCTCGTGCGCGATCTCCTCGGCGATCCAGCCCAGCGGCAGGTTGACGAGGATCAGAAGCGCGGTGAGCCAGTGAAAGCTCTTGGTGACGGCACCGTAGGCGGTAGCGGAATTGGTCAGCGGCATCGGGCGCTCTCCGGTTGAACACGCCGCTCAATCTAGCCGGAACGCCGGGCGGAACAATCGCGCGGCGCGCACAGCCGCCGTGCGCGGGCGCGGAAACTGTCGTTGCCATGCGCCCCTCCGCGATGTATCGGGGGGCGATTTTCGCGGGAGGGAGCAGATGAGCCGGGCATTCGTTTTTCCGGGACAGGGCGCGCAGGTGATCGGCATGGGCGCGGATCTGGCCGCCAGCTATCCGGCGGCAAGGGCGGTCTTTGACGAGGTGGACGCGGCGCTCGGGCAGGCCCTCTCGGCGCTCATGTGGGAGGGAGAGCAGGAGACGCTCACCCTCACCGAGAACGCGCAGCCCGCGCTCATGGCCACCTCGCTCGCCGCGATGCGCGCGCTTGAGGCCGAGGGCGTGAGCGTGGAGGCCGCGGCCTTCATCGCCGGGCACTCGCTCGGCGAATATTCGGCGCTTGCCGCCGCGGGCGCGCTGAGCGTCGCGGATTGCGCGCGGCTGCTGCGCATCCGGGGCCGCGCCATGCAGGCGGCGGTGCCGGTTGGCGTGGGCGCGATGGCCGCCCTTCTCGGGCTCGATTTCGACACCGCCCGCGCCGTGGCCGAGGAGGCAGCCCAGGGCGAAGTCTGCCAAGCGGCAAACGACAACGATCCCGGTCAGGTCGTGGTCTCGGGCCACAAGGGCGCGGTGGAGCGCGCCGTCGAGATCGCCAGGGCGAAGGGGGCCAGGCGGGCGGTGATGCTGCCCGTAAGCGCACCCTTTCACTGCGCGCTGATGCAGCCCGCCGCCGAGGCGATGGCGGAGGCGCTTGCCGGGGTCGAGATCAAGGCCCCGGCGGTGCCGCTCGTGGCCAATGTGCGCGCCGGTGCCGTCACCGACCCGGCGGAGATCCGCGCGCTGCTCGTGGAGCAGGTGACGGGCTCGGTGCGCTGGCGCGAGTCGGTGCAATACATGGCTGCCGAAGGCGTCACCGAGATCTGGGAGATCGGCGCGGGCAAGGCACTCTCGGGCATGATCCGGCGCATCGACCGCGACATCGCCTGCCGCGCCATCGGCACGGCGGCGGAGGTGCGCGAGGCCGCCGCCGCGCTCGGCTGATCAGACATCATTCAAGGCAAGAGGGTATCATGTTCGATCTGACGGGAAAATCCGCGCTCATCACCGGCGCGTCGGGCGGCATCGGGGCGGCGATCGCGCGCGCGCTGCACGGGGCCGGGGCCACGGTGGGGCTGTCGGGCACGCGGGTCGGGCCGCTCGAGGAGCTGGCCGGCGAGCTGGGCGGGCGCGCCCATGTGCTGCCCTGCGATCTGGGCGATGCGGAGGCGGTCGAGGCGCTCCCCAAGGCGGCCATCTATGCCATGGGCAGCCTCGACATCCTGGTGAACAATGCCGGGATCACCCGCGACCAGCTCTTCATGCGCATGTCGGATGCCGACTGGCTCGACGTTCTGAACGTGAACCTGACCTCGGCCATGCGGCTCTGCCGCGCCGCCGTGCGCCCGATGATGAAGGCCCGCTGGGGCCGGATCGTCAATATCGGCTCGGTCGTGGGCGTGATCGGCAATCCCGGCCAGGTCAACTATGCCGCAGCCAAGGCAGGGCTCGAGGGGATGACGAAATCCATCGCCCACGAGGTCGCCACGCGCGGCATCACCGCCAACGTGATCGCGCCGGGCTTCATCGCCACGCAGATGACCGACAAGCTGACCGAGGATCAGAAGGCTGCGCTCTTCGCCAAAATCCCCGTCGGGCGCATGGGCACACCCGAGGACGTGGCCGCCGCCACGCTCTATCTGGCCGGCCCCGAGGCGGGCTATGTCACCGGTGCCGTGCTGCATGTGAACGGCGGTCTGGCGATGCGCTGAGGGCGCACAAGCGGCCGTGAGCGCGTCCGGGGAAAGCATTTGCCATTGCCATTCTCTGTGCTATAGGCCACGGCAGCTTTGGCCGGAGGAGGCGCGGTTTCCTCCGGTGGCCTGACAGGCTCAGGCAGGCGACGGCCGCCCGCGACGGGCACGAACCACAGCCGCTTCCCGGCGAGGGCGGGGGCAGACCACAGGGCAAATCGCCCGCGACAATATGAGGAACGAGACATGAGCGATATCGCTGACCGCGTGAAGAAGATCGTGGTGGAACATCTGGGCGTCGAGGAAGACAAGGTGGTGGACAAGGCCTCGTTCATCGACGACCTGGGCGCAGACAGCCTCGACACGGTCGAACTGGTGATGGCGTTCGAAGAGGAATTCGGCATCGAGATCCCCGATGACGCCGCCGACACCATCCAGACGGTCGGCGACGCGGTGAAATTCATCTCCGAAGCCTCCTGAGCCTCGTCTCCCGATCTCGACCGGGGACCCCGCCCATGGCGGGGTCTTTGCGTTCCGGATGGTCGGGATTCAGCGCACGCGATTTCCGGAAAGATGTGGATTGCCCCGCGCGACCGCGACGGGTTTTGCTGCTATCATGCCGATTTGGGACCAGACCGGGCCTGCGCGGACGGGCAAGCATGGCCCGTCCGACATGCGGACCGGAAACCTCGGGGGAGCGGCGTCATGATCATCTATCCCACTCTTGAAATCCTCGGCGGCAAATGCGTGAGCCTGACGCGCGGGCGGCTCAATGAGCCGGTGATCTGGCATGTGGACCCGGTCGAGACCGCGCGCGGCTATGCCCGCGCCGGGGCCGAATGGATGCACCTGACCGACATGGACGGGCTGAGCGGCACCAACGGGAACAACGAGCTGATCGAGGAGATCATCCGCGCCGCGGGCATCCCGGTGCAGCTTGGCGGCGGCTTCCGCTCGCGCGAGGCGGTGACGCGCTGGATAGACAAGGGCGCGGGGCGCATCGTGCTTTCCACCCTTGCGGCGCAGGATCCGGAAACGGTGCGCGCGCTTGCCAAGTATCACCCCGATCAGATCGTCGTTGCCGTCGATGTCTGGCAGGGGCAACTCATGACCCACGGCTGGCAGAGCCCGAGCGCGATTGCCGCGGAGGATTTCATTGCCGCCTTCGAGGGTGTGCCGCTTGCCGGCATCATCGTCACCGATATCGACGCGGATATCGAGGACAGCGACGGCAGCCTCGGCCTCATCTCCGGGCTGGCGGCCCGCACGCGCCATCCGGTGATCGCGCGCGGCACGGTGCGCCATGTCGATGACGTGGCGCTGCTGCGCTACATCCCCAACATCGCCGGGGCGATGATCGGGCGCGCGCTGATGGCGCGCGATGTCGATCTGGCCGAGGCGCTGGCGGTGGCGCGCCCCACCCCCGAACCGCGGGCGGAGTTCCTCTGACCCGCGCCCTGCGACGCTCTTGCCCCGTCGCCCAAAGAAAGGGTAAGAGCGGCGGAAGCGAAGCAGGGAAAGGACAACATCATGCGGCGTGTCGTTGTCACGGGGCTGGGGCTGGTGACCCCGCTCGCCGACGGGGTGGAGGAAAGCTGGCACCGACTGCTGGCGGGCAAGTCCTGCGGGGCGACGATCACCCGTTTCGATCCGGTCAACGTGGTCACGAAATACGCCTGCGAGGTGCCGCTGGGCGACGGCAGCAACGGCACCTTCCTGGCTGACCGCTACATGGAGCCCAAGGAGCGGCGCAAGGTCGACGATTTCATCCTCTACGGCGTGGCCGCCGCGCAGCAGGCGGTCGAGGATTCCGGCTGGAGGCCCGAGAACGAGGCCGCGCGCGAGCGCACCGGCGTCTTCATCGGCTCCGGCATCGGCGGGCTGCGCTCGATCGAGGAGACGGCCAATATCGTGCGCGACAAGGGCGTGCGGCGCGTCTCGCCCTTCTTCATCCCCGGTGCGCTGATCAACCTCATCTCGGGCCAGGTCAGCATCCGCCACGGCTTCAAGGGGCCGAACCATTCGGTGGTGACGGCCTGCGCCACCGGTGCCCATGCCATCGGCGATGCCGCGCGGCTGATCATGTTCGGCGATGCCGACGTGATGGTCGCGGGCGGGGCCGAGGCATCCATCTGCGAACTGGGCATCGCCGGGTTCAACGCCTGCAAGGCGCTCTCGACCAGGCGCGCCGATGCGCCCCATGCCGCCAGCCGCCCCTATGACGCGGACCGCGACGGCTTCGTGATGGGCGAGGGCGCGGGGGTGGTCGTGCTCGAGGAATACGAGCATGCCAGGGCGCGCGGCGCGAAGATCTATGCCGAGATCCTGGGTTACGGTCTCTCGGGCGATGCCTATCACATCACCGCGCCCGCCGAGGATGGCGATGGCGGGCTGCGCGCGATGCGCGCGGCGCTGCACAATGCCGGGCTTCAGCCCTCCGATATCGACTATGTCAACGCGCATGGCACCTCGACCATGGCCGACGTGATCGAGCTGCGCGCGGTCGAGCGGCTTCTGGGCAACCACGCCGCGCAGGTCACGATGTCCTCCACCAAATCCTCGGTGGGGCATCTGCTGGGCGCGGCGGGCGCGGTCGAGGCGATCTTCTGCATCCTTGCCGTGCGCGATCAGGTCGCGCCGCCGACGATCAACCTTGACAACCCGGCGGTGGAGACGGCGCTCGATCTGGCACCGAACGCCAAGCGAGAGCGCCGGATCGACGTGGCGCTTTCCAACAGCTTCGGCTTCGGCGGCACGAACGCGGCGCTGCTGCTGGGCAAGGTGCGCTGATGTGGCGCCATGTCGCCTCGAACTTCCTGACGCTTCTGGTGGTGATCGTGTTCCTGCTGGGCGGCGCCATCCTCTGGGGGCAGTCGCAATATACCGCCGAGGGCCCGCTTGACGAGCCGATCTGCCTGCGCATCGAACCCGGCAGCACCATGCGCCGCGTGTCGCGGCAGCTCGAGCAGGAGGGCGCGGTCACGAGCGGCACGATCTTCCGCCTCGGGGCCGATTATACCGACCGCAACGGCGATCTGAAGGCCGGGAGCTGGCTCATTCCCGAAGGTGCGAGCATGGCCGAGATCACCGATCTGGTGACGCGCGGCGGCGCGAGCACCTGCGGCACGGAGATCGTGTGGCGCGTGGGCGTGACCGCCATCGAGGTGGCGGTGCGCGAGCTCGACCCGGCGACGGCGCGGTTCGAGGAGCGGGTGCGCTTCGATCCCGCCACAGGCGAGCCCGCGCCGGAGATATACGAAACCCTCCGCGCGCGGGCCGACACGCGCTATCGCGTGGCCTTTGCCGAGGGGGTGACGAGCTGGCAGGTGGTCGAAGGGCTGCGGGCGGTCGAGGTGCTGAGCGGTGACGTGACCGAAATCCCGCCCGAGGGCAGTCTCGCGCCCGACAGCTACGAGCTGCGCGCGGGCGACACGCGGCAGAGCGTGCTTGATCGCATGACCGAGGCGCAAGCCGCGATCCTCGCTGCTGCCTGGGAAGGACGCGCCGAGGGTCTGCCGCTGCGCAGCCCTCAGGAGGCGCTTGTGCTTGCCTCCATCGTCGAGAAGGAAACCGGCGTGCCCGAAGAGCGCCGCAAGGTGGCCAGCGTCTTTGTCAACCGGCTCCGGCAGGGGATGCGGCTTCAGACCGACCCGACGGTGATCTACGGGCTGACCGAGGGGCGCGGCGTGCTGGGGCGCGGGCTGCGCCAGAGCGAACTGCGCCGCGAGACGCCGTGGAACACCTATGTCATCGACGGCCTGCCGCCAACGCCGATTGCCAATCCGGGCCGCGAAAGCATCCTGGCGGCGGTGAACCCGGAGAAAACCGATTACCTCTATTTCGTCGCAGACGGCACCGGCGGACATGCCTTTGCCGAGACGCTCGACGACCACAATCGCAACGTCGCCCGCTGGCGGCAGATCGAGGCCGGGCGCACCGGCAACTGAGTGGCGCGCCGTCCGGCCGTTCAGCGCCACAGCCGGGCATGGGTGGCCAGCGCGCCTTGCAGCCGCGCCAGCGCCCGGTTGGCGCGACCGGGAGGCGGCAAGGGGCCATGGGCAAGGCGCTCCGCCACCACCTCTGCCGCGCAGGGCAGGCCGGAGACCGGATCGCGGTAGCGCGGATAGTCGATCAGCGTGGCGTGAACGAGTCCTTCGAGCGTGGGGCGGGCGCTGCGGCGCGCGGGGATGTCGCCCAGATCGCGCGTGAGGCCCCAGCCCGCGTAGAACGGCGCGCCGGTGGTGGTCACGCGCAGCCCGCGCAGCAGCGCCTCGAAGCCCAGAAGCGAGGTCATGGTCCAGACCTCGTTCACCTCCGCCAGAAGCCGCGCCGGATCGGTATCGGGCAGGACCGCATCGGCAAGCCCGCTCAGATCGCGTGCCGCAACCGCGCCGGGGCGCAGCCCCGCCTCCACGTCCGGGTGCGGCTTGTAGAGGATCACCGCGCCGGGATTGGCGCGGCGCGCGGCGCGCAGAAGGTCCAGATTGGTGGCGATGGCCCCCGCGCCGAGCCGGATCGAGGCGTCATCCTCCACCTGTCCCGGCACCAGGATGCGATGCCCCTGCGGCAGCGACGGGACGCGCGCGCCGAGATTGTATTTGCTCAAGGCGTGGCGCGTGATCGTGGCGATCAGCGCCTCGGCGCGCCGGGTCTGGTCCGGGCGCAGCCGCGCGCGCGCGGCAATCAGGCGTTCGAGGCGGCTCTCGCGTGTCGGATCGTAATAGATCCCCAGATCGTCGAGCACGAGCGAGAGCGGCGGCACAAGCTCCGCCCCGAGCCCGCGCGAGCGCAGGAACCCGTCCTCGACACGCAGCGCGCCCTCGGGGCCCGTGACCTTTGCGGAGGCCCAGACCATCGCGGGACGGTCCGGGGCCGCGCGGTCGAACACCACGCGGCGATAGCGCCCGAAGAAGCGCTGCAGGGCCGCGCGCTTCCAGAGCCGCATCCCCCAGGCGCTCCAGCCCCGGCGGTCCTCGCGCCAGGCGCGGGTTTCGGCCTCGAAGGCGTCGAGGGCGGTTTCCAGGTCGCACAGCCGGTCGCGGCAGGGATCGTACCAGGCGGGATAGAGAATCATCGCCCCGGCGAAAAGCTGCGCGCGGGTGAGGGTGCGCCCGCGCCTTGGCAGGGGGGCGGGGTGGCGATCCACGGTGAGACCCCAGCCGGCATAGAAGGGCTGGCCGAAGACCTGGGGCCGGTGGCCCGCGAGGATCGCCTCGAACCCCAGCTGCGAGGACACGGTATAGACGGCGATGGCCCCTTCCAGCAGATGCCAGGAGCTGACGGGCTCCGCGAGGAGGCGCACGCGGTCGCTGGCGTCGGCGGCACCGAAATGGCCGGGGCGGTGGCCCTGCGCGGTCTCTGGATGGGTCTTGATCAGGACGGGGGCGTGCGGGTGTTCGGCCTGCGCGCAAACCAGCATGTCGCGGAAGGTGGCGGCATCCGCGCCGCCATGGCGCACCGAGGCATCGCCGCGCGTCTGGTCGATCACCAGCACATAGCCTGGCGCGGGGCAGGGCAGGTCCGGGTCGGTGCCGGAATACTTGGACAGATGCGCCTCGCGCAGCCGCGCCATGGCCCCGCGCGCACGATCGAGCAGCGGCGTCTCGTCGAGCGGATGGCGCGCAAGGATCGCCTCCAGATCGCTGGGATGCGCGGCGTCGAAATGCACGCCCTGCCGGTCGATCAGCAGCCCCAGCGGCGGCGCGCCGCTGCGCCCCGGAAGAACCGAGCGCAGAAAGGCATCCTCGATCCGCAGAAGGTCCGCACCGGTGCGCGCCGCCACCCGCTCGCCGCGCGCGGCATAAGGCGACCGCCCCCAGACGGCCACGAGATCGCCGTCTCCGGGCCAGCCGAGCCGCAGATCCACCCCCGCAAGCGCCAGGATACGCCGCACGCGCCGCTGCCGGAGAAATCCGCCGTTGAAAAAGAAGGCCCGCCGGGGGGCGTCCCCGGCGGGCCTGTCTGCCTGCATCGTCGTCAAAAGTCCCCGGAGAGCGTGCTCGAGGCGGTGGAGACCGAGCCGATCGCGCCGAGCGTGCCGGTCAGCGCCGAGATCACCTTGCCCCATTGCGCGAAGGGGGCCTCGGTCACATAGATCGTGTCATCGTCGCGCAGCGCGAAATCGCGGGCCATGAACATGCCGTTGGGTTCGGTCAGGTCGAGCACATAGACCATGCGCTGCGCGCCCACCAGATCGTCGCGCCCGAGCACCATGTTGGCGATCTCCGCCGGTTCGTTGCGCAGCACGAAGACGCCGGTGGGATCGGCCGAGGTGGCGCTGAGCCCGCCCACCTGCGCCAGCCCTTCGAGCGCCGAGAGCGTCTGCGTACGGAAGGTCACGCGGGCCTGCGTGCCGGTCGCCCCCACGGCGGTAAAGGACCGGGTGTCGGATTCCACGAGTATGCGGTCACCGCCGCGCAGGGGGATGTCGAATTCGGGGTTGTTGAACAGGTCCTGGAACCACACCTTGGCCTGCTTGTCGCCGCGGATCACCGTGATCTGCGCCACCTCCGGTTCGATCGCGATACCGCCGGCCGCCGAGATCATCGCCGAAAGCCGCCGTGTCGGGGCCTCGATCGGGTAGACGCCCTGACCGCCGACCACGCCGCTGATCGACACGGTGGATCCGTTGCCCGCCACGCGGCGCACCTCGACCTGCGGATCGGGCGTCTGCTGGTCGAGCCGCTCGGTGATCACGCGGCGCACGCCCTCGGGTGTGTTGCCCGCCGCCTTGATCCGGCCCGCATAGGGCACGAAGATGAAGCCCTGACCATCGACCTGCACCTCCTCGAGCACCGTCTGGTTCGCCGCCGGTCCGGCCAGAAGTCCGTCATCGACGTTTTCCCAGATCGTCAGGCCGAGCGTGTCGCCGGGGCTGATCTGGTCCGAGCCGAGCAGGCCCGCATTGAGGAAATCCTCGGTAAAGCCGAGCGCAGGCTGGACGGCGGTGGCGCGCGTCACCCGGTCGTTGACCGAAACGACGAAGGCATCGCCCTGGCGCTGCACCGATCCGGCGTAAAGCTCGCGCTTGTTGGGGCCCATGCGCGGCAGGCCGCAGCCCGCGACGACGGTCAGAATCATCAACGCGGCGACGGGTCTGACCCATCGGGTTCGGGGGAGTGTCACTGCCCGGTCTCCTCGACCTGTTATTGCCTGCCTCGGTAGTTTTTTTCTCAAATTAGCCGAGTTCACCCGGAAATTCCAGCGTTTCTTGGCGCTTGGCTCAGGGAACGAGGCGCAACGGTTGCCGGGGGGCCGCGGTGCCACGCCTGAGCGCGTCATAGGGATCATCCGGGGACAGCATCATGTCCACCACCTGCCGCAGCACCTGGCGGCGTCCGCGCGCGGAATAGAAACCGCCCGGAAGCTGGCTGGTTTCCAGCAGGAAGCGCCGGTAATCGGCATAGGCGCGACGGTCGGGGCGTTCGGCGCGGGCGAAGAAGGCGGGAAGCGGCAGGGCAGAGACGAATTCGGGCTTGGCATAGACCGCCGCGCCGAAGACCTTGAGCGGGATGCCGCGCCAGAGCACCTGTTGCGCGGCGGTGGAATTGACCGTGACGGCGCTGCGCGCCTCGTCGAGAAGCGGCGCGAGCTTGCCGCCGCGCAGGTAATGCACCCGGTCCCGCAGCCCGTGCGCGGCGGTCAGACGGCGCAGCGTGGTCCGGATCGGCGCGCGCCCGTCCTCGAGCGGATGCGCCTTGACCACGAGGTGATGATGCCCGGGCGCCCCGCGCGCGAACCCCTCGAGCACGACCTCGAGAAACTCGGTCATGGAGGAGAAGGGGGAGTGCTCTTGGAACGAGGCATCGTGTTCGAGTTGCAGGAGCACCACATGATAGGGAAACCCGCCGGTGCGGATGCGCCATGTGGCGATGCGCCGTTCAAGGGCCTGCGCGGGCATGAGCAGAAGCCGCTTGAGATGGAGCGCGAATTCCTGCCCGACGCCCAGGCTGCGATGCGGGCGGAAGCGGCGATAGCGCTGGTTCAGGAACAGGACGAAGCCGTGATAGAGCGCCCCGTAGAAGACATGCTGGCGCATGTCGCCCCAGCTTGCCGGGGGCAGGGCGGTGTCCATGTCCGAGAGCGCCAGCGCCGCCCGCATCTCCGCGAGGCTCATCGCCATCAGCCGCGAATGGCCGTTGCTGCCGCCGCGCTCGTAGGTGATCCAGTAGGGGCGCAGATAGCCCTCCTCGAAGACATGCACGCAAAGGCCCTGCGCGCGGGCGATGGCCGCGGCCTCGGCATGGATGGGGCGGGTATCGCCGTAGAGCACCAGATCGGTGACGCCATGTTCGGCGATCAGGCGGCGCAGCGTGTCGGGCCAGAGATCGGGCGCGCCGCGGAAGGCGATGTAGCTGGACCGGTCCGGCCAGAAGGCCCTGTCACCGGCGTTGAAGCCCACGCGATGCACGCGCGCCCCGGCCCGGCGCAGCATCTGCCCGAGCCGCCAGAAGAACGGCCCGTGGGGCCCCTGGAGGAACAGAAAGACCTGGGCGGGCTTTGGCATGGCTGGGCGGACCAATCGAATAGTCTTGCCATGGTCTCATAGCCGGAAAATCCGGCGAGAATAAGCCATTTGCCGCACGGATGCTTGTCTTGGCCGATGCGCGGGGCTAGGCCATGGCCAAGGCAAAGGAGGGCGGGCCATGTTCACGGGGATCATCACCGATATCGGGCGGGTCGTCTCGGTCGAGCGGCGCGGCGACATGCGCGCGCGCATCGGCACGGGCTATGACACCGCGCGCATCGACATCGGGGCGTCGATCGCCTGCGACGGGGTGTGCCTGACGGTGGTGACGCTCGGGCCGGACTGGTTCGCGGTGGATGTCTCGGCCGAAACGCTCTCGAAGACCACGCTCGGCGGCTGGACCGAGGGGCGGCGCGTCAACCTAGAGCGCGCGCTGCGCGTGGGGGACGAGCTGGGTGGCCATATCGTCTCGGGCCATGTGGACGGCGTTGCCGAGGTCATCGGGCGGCGCGAGGAGGGCGGGAGCACGCGCCTCACCTTCCGCGCGCCCGGCGCGCTTGCGCGGTTCATCGCGCCCAAGGGGTCGGTCGCGCTCAACGGCACCTCGCTTACCGTGAACGAGGTGTCGGGCGAGACCTTCGGCGTCAACCTCATCCCGCACACCCAGGCGGCGACGACCTGGGGAGAGGTGGCCGAGGGAGACCGCGTCAATCTCGAGATCGACACGCTGGCGCGCTACGTGGCGCGGCTCGCCGAGGCAGGCTGAGGGGCCGGTCTTTGCCTCAGCCCGCGGGCACCGCGGCGCGGTAGAGATGCCAGGTCGCGTGGCCGAGAACCGGCAGCACCAGCGTCAGCCCCAGAAACAGCGGCAGGGCACCGAGGAACATCGCCACCCCGACGATCAGCCCCCAGCGGGCCACGACGGCGGGGCTCTTGCGCGCCACCGCAAGCGAGGTCAGCACCGCCGTCACCACGCCCGCGCGCCGGTCCACCAGCATGGGAAAGGCCACGAGGCTTGTCGCCAGCACCACCGCCGCGAAGCCGAGCCCCACGCCCATGCCGAGCACGATCATCGCCCAGCCCGCGCCGGTGGTCAGAACCTCGCGCAGGAAGGCCGAGGCCGTCTCGGGCATGTCCGCACCAAGCGTCAGCGCATGGATCAGATGCGCGGCATAGAGCCAGGCGAGAAACAGCGCCAGAAGCGCCGCGCCGAGCACGATCACCGGCACGATCACGCGGGTGCGCATCACGTCGAAGGCTGCGCCCCAGCCCACCTGCGCGCCGCTCTCGCGCTGGCGGCTCATCTCGTAGAGGCCCGTCGCCACCACCGGGCCGAGCAGGATGAACCCGCCGGCCAGGGGAAACACTATCTCGAGCCGCGCACCCTGGAAGGCGACGAGCGTGAGCACCAGACCGATCACCGGATAGATCGCCACCAGAAAGATCACGTCGCTGCGCAGTGCCGCGAAATCGGCAAGCCCCTTGCGCAGGGCGGCGCGCAGGTCGTTCCCGGTCAGGGCGCGCACGGCGGGTGGGGCCGTCTCGTTGCCGCTCAGCCCGTCATGGGCTTCGGCCGCCTCGCGGCCCGCGCCAAGCGCCGCCCCGGCCAGCCAGCTCAACGGGTTTCCGATCGTCTGTGCCATTGCGTCCTCCCTCGATGGATCGTTGCGGCAAGCCTATCACAGGCTGCGCGCCGCGTCGCATCACGATCCGGCGACAGGGCGGCTTGCACCCGCGCGGCGGGCGCGCCATGGTCGCCGGGACAACGGAGGCTGCGATGCGACTTGCACCGGTGACAAAGCGCCTGGCGGGGCTGGGCGGGGCGAAATGGGCGGTGCATCTGCGCGCCGCCGAGATGGAGGCCGAAGGCCGCGACGTGATCCGCCTGACCATCGGCGAGCCGGACGTGCCCGCGCCCGAAGCTCTCGTCGAGGCGGCGGCGCGGGCGATGCGCGCGGGGCGCACGGGCTATTCCAGCGGGCGCGGCGAGCCGGGGCTGCGCCGGGCGCTGGCCGAGCATTACACCATGCGGCGCGGGCGCCCCTTCGGCCCCGATCAGGTGATCTGCCTTCCCGGCACGCAGACGGCGCTTTATGCGGCGATGGCTTCGCTGGCCGGGCCGGGCGACACGGTGCTGGTGGGCGATCCGATGTATGCCACCTACGAAGGGGTGATCCGCGCCACCGGGGCCGGGATGGTGCCGGTGCCGCTCGATCCCGCGCGCGGCTTTCGCATGGCGGCCGAGGACGTGGCGGCGCGGGTGGACGGGCGCGCGCGGGTGCTGCTGCTCAACACCCCGCACAACCCGACCGGGGCAGTGCTGCGGCCCGAGGATATCGCCGCGATCGGTGACGTGGCCCGCGCGCATGACCTCTGGATCGTGGTGGACGAGGTTTACGAGGATCTGGTGTTCGAGGGGGCGCGCTTCGCCTCGCCCCTGTCGCGGCCGGACCTCGCGGATCGGGTCATCGCGGTCTCGTCCATTTCCAAGAGCCACGCCGCGCCGGGGATGCGCAGCGGCTGGTGCATCGGCCCGCAGCCCTTCATCGAGGCGCTCTTGCCGCTCGCGGAGGTGATGCTCTTCGGCAACCAGCCCTTTCTTGCCGACATGACCGAAGAGGCGATCCGGGAGGGCTCGCCGGTGGCGGCGGGGATGCGCGCGCGCTTTGCCGCGCGGGCGGCGCGGCTTGCCGCCGCGCTTCACGGGGCGACGGCGCTCCGTGTGATCCGCCCGGAGGCGGGGATGTTCGCCATGGTGGACGTGGCCGCGACGGGCCGGGACGGCGAAGCTTATGCCCTTGACCTGCTGGAGCGCACGGGCGTGGCGGTCATGCCGGGCACCTCCTTCGGCGAGGCGCTGCGCAACTGGGTTCGCGTGGCGCTGACGGTGGATGACGCGCGATTCGACGAGGCCGTGGCGCGGATGTCAGCCCATGCCGGCAAATGTGCATAAATCCCAGTCAAAGCAGGCATTTGGCGTGCCCTCCCGACCTGTCCGGACGGTGTGTGGTTTCTGCGCCACAATCCCGACAGGAAGCGCTCGGGCAGACGGGGCCGCGTTGACCTCGGGGCGGGATTGGCGCATTTCATCCTCAAGCCGTGTCAATGACTGGTGCGGCGCATCCGAAATCCTGCTTGATAAGGAGGGACACCCTTGAAAAAGCATCTTCTGAGCACCAGCGCGATCGCACTCGGCGTCGCCATGAGCGCACCCGCATCGGCCCAGGATTGGAACATGGACTGGGGCGGTTTCCACAACACCCACGTCGGTTACGTTTCGGTCGATTCGAACACCGCAGCCCATGTCGGTGCCGACTGGGACGGCGTCGATACCTTCACCAACGCGGAAATCCACTTCACCCCGTCGGTGAAGCTCGACAACGGCCTCACCTTCGGTGTCAACGTCCAGTACGAGTCGAAGAACACCGGTGGCGCGATCGTCGACGAATCGTTCATGTTCATCGAGAGCGACACGCTCGGCCGGATCCAGCTCGGCAACGAGAACTCGGCCGGTTACCTGATGATGGTCGGCGGTGCGGATGCGCAGGTTGGTGGCGTGTTCGGCATCAACTCGGCCTCGATCTCGGGCTTCATCCCGATCTCGACCGGTGTCGGCGGCAACCTGCCCTGGAACTTCCGTCAGTCGGCCATCTCGCAGTGGACCGAAGTGCTCGGCAACAACGACGTGCCGCGCATCACCTACTTCACGCCGTCCTTCAACGGCCTGACCCTCGGCGTCTCCTATGCCGCGACCGTGAACGGCGGTCTTTCGGCCGCCAACAGCCCCAACAATGCCGGCAACAACGCCGGTGTGAACCGCAATATCGGCGTGACCGACATCTGGGACATCGCCCTGGGCTATGAGCAGTCGTTCAACGGCGTCGATGTGGCCTTCGCGGCCCGTTACGGCACCGCCGAGAACAACACCGGTGCCCCCGGAACCAACGATCCCGAGGTCTGGGGCGTGGGTGGTACCCTCGGCGTGGCAGGCTGGATCATCGGCGCTCACTACGGCGAGAACGACAACGGCGGTCTTGCACCTGACCAGGAAGGCTGGAGCCTTGGTGTCGGGTATGACATCGCCGGTCCGTGGTCGGTCGGTTTCGACACCTTCCAGGGTGAGTGGGACGATAATGCCGGCGGCGAAGCCGAGTACGAGGCCTATCAGCTCGCAGCGAGCCGTTCGCTGGGCAAAGGTGTGCGCTGGACGATCTACGCCCTCTATGCGGAAGGCTCGATCAACGGCGATCCGGCGGGCACGTTCGGCAACGCCAACACCGAAGTCGAGGGCACTCTGATCGGGACCTCGGTCAACCTGAGCTTCTGAACCCGGAACGCTCTGCCGGGGCGCGGGTTTCCCGCGTCCCGGAAGCCGGGCGCGTCCCGGCGGATATCGCGCCCGCGCATTGCGAGGCGCGTTTTCCGGTTCGAGGATCGGCTGTCTGCCGGGTCCGTCCGGAGTCTCTGTGATATCCCTGCCACAAATCTGTCGTAAACCGCGCGGTCCCGTTTCGCATCGTTGACGCATGGGCCGGGCTTGGGTCACTTCCGATAACAGGTGCGAAAGGTCTGAAATTCAGCCAACGTCGCGCCGATGACGAAATCAGTCTCTCGGGAGGAGGACAAAACCTATGAAAAAGCATCTTGCAAGCACCAGCGCGATCGCGCTCGGCGTCGCCATGGCGGCACCGGCATCGGCCCAGGAATGGAACATGAAGTGGGGTGGTTTCCACAACACGTTTGTCGGATATGTGAGCGTTGACAATGACGCAACCCCCGCTGCCGACTGGGACGGTGTCGATACCTTCACCAACGCGGAGATGATCTTCAGCCCGTCGGTGACACTCGACAACGGGCTGACCTTCGGTATCGACCTCCAGTACGAGTCGAAGAACACCGGCGGCGCGATCGTCGATGAATCCTTCATGTTTATCAAGAGCGACACGCTCGGCCGTATTGACCTCGGCAACGAGAACTCGGCCGGTTACAAGATGATGGTGGCCGCGCCCGCGGTCAGCGGCGCGTTCGGCATCAACTCGGCCTCGATCTCGGGCTTCATCCCGATCTGGACCGTCAACGGCGGCAACCTGCCCCCGGCGTTCCGTCAATCGGCGTTTTCGAGCTATACCGAGGTTCTCGGCAACAACGACGTGCCGCGCATCACCTATTACACGCCCTCGTTCAACGGCCTGACCCTCGGCGTCTCCTACGCGGCCACGGTCAACGGCGGTCTTTCGGCCGCCAACAGCCCCAATAACGCCGGCAACAACGCCGGTGTTGACCGCAATATCGGCGTGACCGATATCTGGGACATCGCCCTGGGCTATAAGCAGTCGTTCAACGGCGTCGACGTGGCCTTCGCGGCCCGTTACGGCACCGCCGAGAACAACACCGGCTTCGCCGGCACCGACGATCCCGAGGTCTGGGGCGTGGGCGCAAGCTTCGGCTTTGGCGGATGGACCATCGGCGGCAGCTATGGCGAGAACGACAATGGCGGCCTTCTTCCCGATCAGGAAGGCTGGAGCCTTGGCTTCACCTATGACATCCCCGGCCCGTGGCAGGTGGGTCTGGAGACGCACCAGGGCGAGTATGATGACAATGTTGGCGGCGATGCCGAACTCAACACCTATCAGCTCGCGGCCAGCCGCAAGCTGGGCAAGGGGGTGACCTGGTCGCTTTTCGCCCTTTATGTCGAGGGTTCGGTCAGTGCTGCGGGTCTTGCCAACGGTTCGGGTCCTGGCGGCCCCGGGACTGGCGGCGGTGGCTCGCCGTTCGCGGGCACCGATGTCGAGGGCACGGTCATCGGCACCGGGATCAGCCTGTCGTTCTGACCTGGCGACGCGAATTCCGAAGAGGCGGGGGGGTGACATTTCCCTCCGCCTTTTCTATTCCGGGCAGGCATCGGCATGACAGGTGGATGACCCAAAGCATGAAACGCAGCATCGTCTGGCTGGCCTCCTATCCGAAATCCGGCAATACTTGGATGCGGGTATTTCTGGCTAATTACCTGCTCAACACTCAGAAACCGCTCTCGATCAACGAGGTGCGCCGCATTGGCAGCGGCGATTCCATGGCGGGTGCCTATCACGCGGTGGCGGGTCGCAAGCTTGACCTCAATCGCGTCGCGCTTTGTCTGCAATACCGTCACAAGGTCCTGCGCGGGATCGTCAACAACAATGCCGACATCAACTTCGTCAAGACCCACAACGCCCGCGTCACCGCCTACGAGGTGGAACTGATCCCCGAGAAATTCACCCGAGCCTCCATCTACATCATGCGCAACCCGCTTGACATGGTGCTCTCCTACGCGCGCCATTACGCGATGAGCCACGAGGAGGCGGTCGAACGCATCACCCATCCCGACAACGCCAACCTCCCGACCGAGACCTCGGTCGCCGATTTCCTCGGAACCTGGGAGAGTCATGTCCGTTCCTGGGTGAAATACGCCCCCTGGCCGCGGCTTGTCCTGCGCTATGAGGATCTGCTCGACGATCCCGAGACGCATTTTGCCAAGGTGCTGGACCTGATCGGCGTGCCCGTGGATCAAGAGCGCCTGCGCCGGGCGATCCGTTTCTCGAGCTTCGACGAGCTGTCGAAGCAGGAAGAGGAGAGCGGGTTCATCGAGAAGCCGAAGGAAAGCGAGAAGTTCTTCGGCAAGGGGAAGAAGGACCAGTGGAAGACCGACCTGGCCCCGGAACTGGCCGACATCATCCGCGAGAAGATGGGCGAGACGATGAAACGCTTCGGGTATCTGGAATGACCACGCGCAGGAGCATCGTCTGGCTTGCTTCCTATCCGAAGTCGGGCAACACTTGGACCCGTCTCTTCCTTGCCAATTATCTGATCAATGCGAGCAAGCCGGTGCCGATCAACGAAGCGCACCGCTTTGCCATGGGCGATGCCATGGTCAAGATGTACAACCGGGTCGTCGGCCGCGTGATCGACCAGCACGATCTCGCGCTCTGCCTGCGCCTGCGCGAGCCGGTGCTTCGGGCGATCACCGCAAACGGGGCGGATGTCAACTTTGTCAAGACCCACAACGCGCGCGTGGCCCCCGACGGGGTGCCGCTCATTCCCGATCACCATACGCGCAGCGCCATCTATATCCTGCGCAACCCGCTTGACATGGTGCTGTCCTACGCGCGCCATTACGCGATCACGGTCGAGGATGCGGCGACAAGGATCTGTCACCCCGACAATGGCAACCTGCCCACCGAGACCACGGTAGCGCAGTATCTCGGTTCCTGGGAGAACCATGTCCTTTCATGGATGGGGCCCCCGGCCCCCTGGCCGCGCCTGCTGGTGCGTTACGAGGATCTGCTCGACGACCCCGAGACGCATTTCGGCAAGGTGCTCACGCATATCGGCGTGCCGATCGATGCCGACCGCCTGCGCCGTGCCATCCGCTATTCGAGTTTCGACGAGCTGGCCCGGCAGGAAGCCACGGCGGGTTTTGTCGAGCGCCCGAAGGAAGCCGATCGGTTCTTCCGCAAGGGCCGGAAGGACCAGTGGAAGACCGATCTTGCCCCCGAACTGGCGGCGATGATCCGCCAGAAGATGGGGGCCACGATGAAACGCTACGGGTATCTGGCATGAATGAACTGAGGCGGATCATCTGGCTGGCGAGCTATCCCAAATCCGGCAATACCTGGATGCGGTCGCTTCTGGCCCATTACTTCATGCCGCCGGGAAAGGCACCGGATATCAACAACCTGCGCCAGTTCACCACCGGTGACACGCGGGCGGATTTCTTCGATGCGGCGGCGGGCGGCAAGTATCACGGCGGCAATCTCGAAGAGTGGATGGCCGTGCGCGGCAAGGCGCTGCGCCTCATTGCGGCCTCCAAACCCGATCATCACTTCGTCAAGACCCATTGCCAGCCGATCCGCCTTTTCGATCAGGACGTGATCCCGCCCGAGGTGACGGCGGCGGCGATCTATATCCTGCGCAACCCGTTCGATCTCGCGCCTTCCTTCGCGCGGCATCAGAATTGCGGGCTTGACGAGGCCATCGACCGGATGCTCAACCCCGACACGCTCATGGGCACGTCGAGCGGGATCTACGATCTGCTGGGCCGGTGGGACGATCACATTCATACCTGGACCCATGCCGCGGGCCTGCCGCTTCATGTTGTGCGCTACGAGGATCTGCTGGCGAGCCCGGGCAAGGCCATGCGCGGTCTGCTGGAGAAGTTCCTGCGCGTCAAGGTGGACGGGCCGAAACTTGCCCGCGCGGTCAAGGCGACCAGCTTCGAGGCGATGCGGAAGCAGGAGGAGGCGCTCGGCTTCGTCGAACGGCCGCAGGGGATGCAGAAATTCTTTGCGCGGGGGCAGGCGGGCGTATGGCGCGAGGACCTGAGCCCTGCGCAGGTGGGGCGGTTGCGGGACGGGTTCCTGCCTGCGCTGGAAAAGTGGTATCCCGAAATGTTGAAGGAAACCGAGGCATTCGCCGCCTCGGCCTGAGCCGCGGCGCTGACAAGGCGCGCGCGATCCCCTATGTTCCGTAAAGGCACAGTTGATCACGGAGCCCTGAATGATGCGCCTTGCCCTTCCCCTTGCTGCAACGCTTGCTCTCTCTGCCTGTTCGCTCGCCACCGGGCCACAGGTCGTGGCGCGTCTCGGGCCCGATCCGGTGCTCGACGGGGGCAGCTATGACAGCGGCGGTGGCATCACCGTCGCCGTCGATCTGCGCGAGGCGCAGGGCCGCACGCTGGTCTGCGGGGTCTGGGCGCAGAGCGAGCGGCAATCCGTGCTGACCAAGGGGGCGGCGACGCGGGTCCTGGGCTCGGGTGCCGTCTTTCTTGACGGTGAGGCGCTGGTGCGGGGCCTTGTCTTCATGCGCGAGGTGCCTCCGATGGCCGATTTCGGCGGGCAGGAGGCGCGCTGCATGACCACCTCGCGCCCGTGGCGCAAGGGGGACGAGGCACGCCGTCCGGTTGTGCGCATTCCGCGCCAGACGGTCTATCGGGATGCGGACGAGTTAGGCGTCATGATCGTCCGTTTCCGGCAGGACGGACCGGGCGCGCATCTGTGATCCCGCTCAGAGCGGGGCGAGGAGGCGCAGCGCATCGTGAATGGCGGCGTGGATATTGCGTGAACTGACCGCATCGCCGATACGGAAGAGCTGGAAGGCACCGTCAGGGTTCGGGGCGAGGGCCTGGGGCCGAAGGGCGAGGAGCGCGTCGTGATCGACCGCCCCGCCATTGTGCGAGAGCGGGCGCAGATCGTGGTAAAGCGTATCGAGCGGCAATGTGCCGTGATTGACCACAACCTGATCGAATTCCGCCTCATAGACATGACCGGAGTAATCCGTGCCGATGGTGGCCAGCAGCCGGTTGCCCGCCCGCGCGACCGATCTGAGGCGGCGGGCGACAGTCATGGTCACGGGCTTGTCCTGAAGGCTGCGCATGTAAGGCACGAGGTTCATGCCCATCACCTCTGGGGCGAAGCTGCGGTCGGGCGTCATGATTTCCACGCTTGCGCCGGTCTGCGCGATCACCTCCGCCGCCTGAAGCGCCGCATGATCGCCCGCGTCGTCGAAGAGCAGCACCTCGCGCCCCGGCCTCACATCGCCGGTGAGGATGTCCCAGGCCGTCACCGTAAGGTCATTGCCCGCCTCGAGGATGTCCTGTTGCGGCAGCCCGCCGGTGGCGATCACCACGATATCGGGGGCAAGCGCGGTCACGTCCGCCGCCTCGGCCAGCGTGTTGAAGCGGAAGGCCACGTCGCGCGCGGCGCATTGGGCCATGCGCCAGTCTATGATGCCGATGAGTTCGGCGCGGCGCTTCGATTGTGCGGCAAGCCGGACCTGCCCGCCGGGCCGATCGGCCGCTTCGAACACGGTGACCGCGTGGCCGCGCATCGCCGCCACGCGCGCCGCCTCGAGCCCGCCGGGCCCCGCGCCCACGATCACCACGCGGCGGGGCGTCTCACTTGGCGAAATCTCATGGGGCAGATCGAGTTCTCGCCCCGTGGCGGCGTTGTGGATGCAAAGCGCCTCGCCGCCCTGGTAGATGCGGTCGAGACAGTAGGTGGCACCCACGCAGGGGCGGATGTCATCCTCCTGCCCCGCCATGATCTTCGCCA
>MDTD01182382.1_pt1 | contig 32049 bp, 28 predicted proteins | sample 811221 | NCBI WGS metagenome assembly MDTD01 (sample SAMN05326646, study PRJNA326480) | marine metagenome | isolation source: seawater | place: Pacific Ocean: South West | collected 2011
GATTTCAGGTCCGTCCAGACTCAAGCCTTTCCGTTCACTACGAGCATGAGCAAGAGCATCATAGACTTCCTTCAGATGGATAAGGTTCCCCAATACAATATTTGGAATATTAGCCGTATTAAGTCCGTCATCATATATAGACTGAACCTCATCATAGGTGAAACGTTTTTTAGAATTGATTACCCCCTCGCTGAATTCAAATTCTTGCAACCGCCCCGTATTACTAATCTTCAATCTCACGACTAGGACAAGCCTATCTTCATCAGGTAAGAGAGAACATAATTCATTTGATAGTTTTTCGGGCAGCATTGGTATTACTGACTGAGAGAAATAAACAGAGTTCCCTCGTTCAAAAGCTTCTCTATCAAGACTACTTCCCGCTTTCACATAGAAAGAGACATCAGCTATTGCTACAGAAAGAGAGTATCCGGCCTCACTTTTTTCAGCATATACTGCATCATCAAAATCCTTCGCATCTTTACCATCTATTGTTATGAATGGTAAAGAACGTAGATCTTTACGACGACGACCAGCTATCTCTTTTTCATTCCGCCGATGGAGCTCTAGTGCCTCTTTCTTAATCTCCTCACTCCACCCATCACGAATACCATTATTCACGATCGCAATTTTCTGTGGCACCCCCTTTGAAGACAAGTCACCAAGCTTTTCCTGAATTTCAGCTATGGAACTAACCAGCCCATTGGAGTCCCGATGCACTTTCACGGACAATAGCTGTCCACTATCTACCGACTTCCTTCGCTGTGGGCGCCTTAGCCTTATAGGGCTTTTACCGCCCCCTGCTGGGACAAATAGTAGCCGGCCAAACTCATCAGTCTCGTAGCGACCAATAATCACCTCATGGCGAATTTTTAGAACTTTGACAATGCGGCCATAAACCTTGTTATTTTTCCTTTGATTGATCAAACGAATTAAAGCCCTGTCTCCATTTAGAACCTTCCTAGCCTCTCGAGGTGGTAAGAAAACATCGGGCACACCCTCTTCTGTCACCAAGAATGCAAAACCTCGTGGATGTGTAGAAACTTTTCCCTCTAAAAACTCACCCCCCTTCTGAATCAAATATATCTTATTCTCCTCGACTTGAACTAGACCTTTACTCTCAAGCGAGGAAATCTTCTCTTCGCATTCTTTTCGCTCTTTCCTTTCTTTGAGACCAAACTGCTTCACAATTTCCACTTTGTCACAACACCCACCTCTCTTGCTCAAAAAGTCTAAGATCGACTTTTTGGTAGGCAACTTAGTATTGATTTTTGCAGAGGGTTTTTTCATTCTGGGCATAAACTTTATTCCCATGGCAATTTGACTATAAGTCGAATAGGCGTTAGTCTCGCGAATTTCCCATGCCGAGGTGGCGGAATTGGTAGACGCGCTGGCTTCAGGTGCCAGTGGGGGCAACCCCGTGGAGGTTCAAATCCTCTCCTCGGCACCATTCTAAACTCGCATTATAAGAAAAGTGATAGAATAACTTGTTATAAGCTTTCGGCGCTTTTCACTTGTCGTGATTAGCTTCACCTAAAAACTCTTCAAGACTTGCCGCACGAATCTCCTTTACAATCTCAGCAGCAATCTTAAATGTGCCTTTTTTATCAGTCCTCCTGACAAAGTAACTTGCCTCATCGTCTGGTGTCGACATAGTCATAACCTGACCGGAAGAACCGGCCGCGTTTTCATATTTGAATAACTTTTCAAAACCGGAACCATCCGTACTAAGCTCTTCTTCCTGGACAAAGTGGGATAGTTGAAGGTCTGTTAAAGTTTCAAGGAATTTATCAACTTTACTTTGATCGTAGTTTTCGGCCCCTAATGTAAACAGGTTATCTTTCTTCTTAAATGTCATGTCATCTAAAATAATAGCGGAGACGTTTTCTAGAGAGATTCTCAAATAGCCTTTGTCTAGCCAATTATCACGCGAAGTATCTAGTTCCCACGACTCTACATCTACTATATATACAGAATCTTCTCCAGCAAGCCTTACGTAACTTTGCCTGATCGTTGCCGGCTTACCAAAAAACAAAACATGAGAAGCTCCGTCTGTTTTCTTGAATCTAACTTTTAGCTTATAGTCTTCTTCGGCGACTTCGAAGCGCTCATGGGACCCTTCACTAAAGGATACAGGCAAGCCTCTTTTTAAATCAGTAATTTTTGATAGAAATTCAGCCAGCTTGTACTGATTAACTGGAAAATTTTCTAAATCTGCATCCTGCCACCTCTGATCTTCGATAACAAAACTTAGCGAACCATCTTCACCACTCAGTTCTACTGCTTTCACTGATCGTGCCTCAGTTTCCAGCAGGCTTCGCGTTTTTTCCTCACGGATACTTCGCTCGGGCTTGGTAAACTCCAAACCTCCCCAAAGGAGAAGTTGGGCCAGCAATAAAGTTATTAAAAAAATGCTAAGTCGATTCAAATGGAACGCTCCTTGACACTCTTGGAGGTTAGCTCTTCTGCAATTATTCTTCCTCTTTTTCCCACAGCGATCCTTAGCAGATACCAACTAAAAATAAGGAGCAAAAAGGCGGAAAAATAGTTGAAGTATTCCAAGAATATCTTGCCGCGCGTACTTAAGGATGGCAAAGTTCTAATAAACTGCCCCCGCCCCCTTATAGTCAGAAGACCCACATCTTCCAAAGACCAATCCACGGCGTTATATATCAAATTCACTGGGGTTTCATATCTGGTCCCCATGGCAGATGAGGCTAAATCTAACATCACGTCGGATACGAAAGTATTAGAACTGAAGAACATAATCTTCGCGTTTTCTGGCGACTTTAGAATTTTTTTGAAAACAACCTCAGCCTGATCTTCTCCCGTTGAATCTTCAGACTTTTCTGAAACACCGTCTTCAAAGGGGTTAGATCTATCTTTGAAATAACTCTCAAAGCTTCCCTCGATACTTACTCCCAGCAGACTTTTTTTCATTTCATCAGGAACCTCGAACCCAAAATCACCATAGTTGCCATAATCAGGCTGCAGAGCTAGGGACGTAGATACCCATGACTCACTAGAGCTCTCCAATATTTTCTCTATTTTTTTATCGCCTTTAGGGTCCTCTTCCAGTTTTATTGGGGAACCCCAAGACAAAGTAACTTGTTCAAGCCCGCTGAACACCCCAGCTTTGCTATTCCTCTCGTCTCGTATATCAATAAAATAAGGGTAATCTATGAGTTGTGTTTCCTGGATAACGAAACCGCCGATATTACGATCAACAGGCACGGGGAAGGGCATATTTTTTTTATCTAACACCAACGATTTTTCAACCGTTATCCCATTGGCCAAAAGCCAATTTTCTAATCCTGTCTTAGACTCTTGTACAGTTATCGCATCTCCAGTAGATATATCAAAAGGCGATGAAGCAATGACAATCGTTCCTCCACGCATCAAGAATTGATCGATAGCAAATAAAGATTTTTCGTCTAGGTTTTTAGGCGATATCACTATCAAAAGGTCTATGTTGGCTGGCACAGTAGAATCCGAAAGTGTTAAATCCTCAACTAAGTAGGATTCCAGTAACTTAGTCCTCAAGGCAGATATTCCCGAACTACCAATAAGTCCTGATCTTTCTGAAATAGATGCTGCAATTCCGACAGTTTTCATAAAACCAGTACCGAGCTTTTTTATGGCTTCGTTTATATTTTTCTCCAAGGATGACGGTGTTAAATCCTCGGGCAAATCAATCTGCACTTTTTTTCTCCCACTCTCCAAAACCAAATAAAACCAAAAGTGACTGGTACTAAAATAACTTGTCGTCATTGGTTGAAAGCCAAACTCTTCTTCTAACTCCAACCGAACCTTCCCATTGTCAGCCTCGGGATCAAAATATTGATAAGAGAATTTTCCTTTGTTCTCACCAGACATTTTTTTCAGTAAGCTATCTAAGTTGACTCTCAGAGGAACAATCGACTCAGGCAAGACATCTTCCGGAGACACGTATGCTTTCAGTTTCACTTGCTCCTGAAGGTTTTCGAACAAAGAACTTTTGCTTGCGTAATTTTTGAGAACCTTTTTAATCGCCTGAGTGACATCGTACTCAGGATTTCTCAAATCTATCCGGATATCTGTTTCGGCCTCCGCCTTCACACTTATTAGATCTCTAAAATCCAAAATCTCATACTCATCAACGTATGACACTAGAATATTAAAGTAAGAATTGACCACCGAAGATTGATATTTGCTAGCAAACTGAAAAGGAATTGGCTTAATGCCATACCGTTCATTAGCCTCTCTCTCTAACTCAGGATGGTTCGCTGGATCTATAAACTCTATAGTGAGCTGTCGCCCTCCAGCGATTTCATATTCCTCTAATATGTCTCGAATTCTAGGTACAAGTGGCGACAAAAGGGGGTGAGTTTCTGAACTAAAATAGCCTCTGATGAGCAGCGGCTCTGTCGCTTGTTGAATATAGTCTTTGGTTACATCAGAAACGCTATAAATGTTATCTTTAGTTAAATCGACCCTCAAACCACTTAGGTAGGCTAGCCATAGATTCCCAACACAAAGATTGGCCAACACCAAAATTAATACAAAGTGTAACCCCGTCCAGTTTTCAGTTACACCGCGAACTCGCTCCACTCGAAAAACGTTCAAGCAAAGAAAAACACCCGCGAAGCTGAAGTAATAGAAAATGTCTCTAAAATCTACAACTCCTCTCATAATGGATTCAAAATGGACTTGCGGCGCTAGGAATTTAAAAATATCTTTTAGCTCAGCGCCAAAAAAACTAGTTACAGCATCTGTACCTAATATGTAGAAAAACCCACAAATTAAGCTGCTTAATATGAGGCTCTCTATTTGACTCTCGGACCTAGAGCTCACATACAATCCAACTGCAAGATATCCAGCAGCCAAAAACAATGTGGCGACATATCCACCCACCACCGGGCCCCAATCTAATTCCGCAACAAAATTAACAGTGAACGGCAAAATCATAGTAAACGCTAATGCTAGCCCGATAATAAACAGGCATGCGAAAAATTTGCCCAGAACCAATTCCCAAATTTCGACGGAAGAAGTCATGAGCAACTCTATCGTGCCAGTACGCCTTTCCTCTGACCACATTCTCATCGTGATCGCAGAGGCCAAGAAAATCATAATAACTGGCATCCACTCAAATAAAGGTCGCACATCAGCCAAGTTCCTGGAAAAAAATTTCTCTACCCAGAAAAAACTAAATAGAGTCGCTAGGAGATAGGCTCCGAAAAACACCAGAGCAACGGGACTGCAAAGAAAAGTTTTTATCTCTTTTTTAAAAACCGCAACCAACTTCAGCACAAAAAATAGCCTCTAAATTTCATTAAATATAGTTTCCAAATCACGTTTTTCTTTTGAGAGCTCTGATAAACCGAAACCCGCTTCCACTATCAACCGAGCAACTTCTGAAACAACGGTCTCATTTTTTAAGGTTAGAGTGTATTGAAAGCCCGTTTCGTTTTTCTCAATGAAGTTAAGCGTCGCAAATTTTGCTAGTGGTCCAACAGCCGTACCAAAATCTTCTAGCTCCTTATCGACAGTAACAGTAAATCTTCCTTGAGCACTCAGATCAACGAGTTTTGAGTCTAACGCCTTTCTACCTTCTTTTATCACGATAACCCTATCACAGACTGACTCCACCTCTTTCAATATATGCGTCGACAAAATCACAGTTGTATTATCATCGGAAAGTCCTTTTATCGTCCTTCGCATTTGCTGAACCTGGACAGGATCCAAACCATTTGTAGGTTCATCCAAAATGAGCACCCTGGGCTGATGCAAGATAGCTTGAGCCACACCCACACGTTGCCTAAAACCTTTGGAAAGAGTTTCAATGGTATGATTTGACTTGGCCGCTAAATCTGTTTTTTTTAGCGCATTTTCTATAGCGGACGGCAAAAGGTTTTCTTGTACGCCTCGTAGAATAGCGGTATACCCAAGATAATCTAAAACCGTCATCTCTTCGTAAAGAACGTTGTTTTCAGGGAGATACCCTATTTTAGCCTGTGAGGCCGATATCCGAGACCAGATATTCTGCCCTTCGAGTTCCACCCACCCCTCAAGAGGACGAAGAAAGCCCGTCAAGATTTTCATAATTGTACTTTTCCCAGCACCGTTGGGTCCAAGCAAACCAACTATCTCTCCCGAGTTTATCTCGAATGAGACTTCGTCCACCGCCAGTGTGTCGCCGTAACGGTGTGAGAGAGAACTAACCTTAATCATCAGAAATTAGTCTTGGAATAATACATCATAATTCTTCGATATTATAAGGCACCTATGAAAAATCTATCAAATCCTTTTCATATAAAACCTCACGAAATTTCGGCTATGCGTTCTGAGAACTCCACAGAGCATCAGCTTGTTCCCACCCTACGACGGCCTTTGGGCTTCCATCATCGTTAACAAATTGCAGGGGGCCAATAAAAGTCATATAGAACTCACTATCGACCGGAAAAAAGGTCTTATCATGAAAAGCATTACATGATTCGTATCCGTAACCCAAAGCCTTCGCAGTTGATCCGCCATCATCCTTTCCTCCTCGAACCTCCATTTTACCTTTTGTCAAAAGATACTCCCCAGGCCCTACATGAATGTGACTTGCAAATGAGGAATTCTTCGGACAATCAAAGATCGCTGTCCATGAACCCAACTCTGGAGACACGTGTAAAAGTTTCCACCGAATACCTCCATCTGAGAAATCCTCCGGAAAAGGTTGCCAATCTACACTATCTATTTGAACGTATTCCTCTTCGATTCTATTCTTCATTTCTCCCTCCTCTCTTTTAAGGTTTGCCCTGCTACAAACCTATATTAGCTCTTTGAAAAACTAGTTAAAACAAGACATTTCTTCTACCCGGCCGTGCTATTATTAAGGCTAAATAACTAAGGCTAGACTGGATTTTATCAGGTTTTTCCATTAACTCTGAAATAACAAGAGAGCTCAACATGCCGGAAAAAGGTGTTTTTATAGAAAAAGTAGCTAATAAAAGATCCTTACGCGATTTTATAGGAGTTCCATGGAACGTTTATGGTGAGACAGATAATTGGGTGCCTCCTCTAAAGATTGAACGTCAAATGGCTTTATCACCCTCGCAAGGAGTATTTCAACACCTGAGTTGGTCAGGATGGGTGGCCTATGAAAACGGGGTCCCTGTTGGAAGAATAACCGCACAAATAGATCAATCTCACCTGTCGAAACGAGGAGACAAAACTGGCTTTTTCGGTTTTCTAGAGGCAGTGAATAAACAGAGTATTTTCAGCGAGCTGTTCAAACGAGCAGAAAATTGGCTAAAAGAGAGAGGGATTTCCCAAGTCATGGGACCCTTTAGTCTTAATATTAACCAAGAGGTCGGCTTGCTAGTTGATGGCTTTGATACAGATCCCTATTTTATGATGCCAAATGGTCTACATTATTACGCCTCCCACCTAGAGAACCTCGCCTACAAGAAAGAAATGGATTTATACGCGTATATGATTAAGGCAAGTTTTCAACCACCTAAGGTGATGTGCAAATTGATAGGAAGCATGCCTAAAAGCATGACAATCAGCTCGATCAATAAAAAAGATCTAACAAATGAGCTAGAAATAATCAGAAATATTTTCAACGATGCTTGGAGTGAAAATTGGGGCTTTATACCCTTCGGGAAAACTGAATTTCAAACAATTGGCAGAGAAATGTTGATGCTCATACCAGATAGTTTTATACAGATCGCAAGTATAGAAGGCGAACCGGCGGCTTTTATAGTTCTGCTCCCTAACGTTAACGAAGCCGTGAAAGATCTTAACGGCAAACTTTGGCCAACCGGTTGGATAAAATTACTTTGGCGATTAAAAATAACCTACCCAAAAAGCGCCAGAATACCTTTAATGGGAGTAAGAAAAAAGTACCATGACACCAAGCTGGGACCGGGTTTAGCTTTGTCCGTCGTGAACGCTTTGAGGAAGCCAGCCACCTTAAATTTGATAGACGATGTTGAAATGTCATGGATTCTAGAAAATAACAGCGCCATGAGCAACATAATCAAAATTCTAGGCGGCTATCGATCCAAGACGTATCGCGTCTATAAAAAGAATCTATAGAGAGTAGAGGACAAGCACGGAATGGAAAACTTATCGGTCGTTGTTCTCGCGGGAGAAAGGCCTATCGAACAGGATCACCAAATTACAAACCCCAACATTTTCACTTTGATTGCAGGAATACCGACAATCGAAAGAGTAATCAACACCCTTTCATCTAGCCAAAAATTTTCTCACATTTTAGTTGTTGGGCCCGAAAGGGCAAAAAAAGATGACTCTGAGATTATGAAAAGAATTCTAGCACAAAGAAAAGTAGAGTATGTTGAACCTTCGTCCGGACCTAGTGAAAGTGCTGCCAAAGCATTTATGATGTCCGATAATCCAGTACTTCTTACTACAGCCGATCACCCTCTTCTTAACGTCAAGATAATTGAAAACTTTGTGCAAGCTAGCGTTGAGAATCGGGCTGATTTTATTGTGGGTTTGGTACCCTATGAAGTTATAAAAAATTCATTTCCAGAGAGTCGAAGAACGAAGCTGCAGTTTAGTGATAAAACTCTTTGTGGAAGCAATCTCTTTTTTCTGAAAAGCGAGAAATGCTCCAACGTCTTAAATCTCTGGACTAAATTAGAAGCGTTGCGAAAAAGTCCGTTGAAACTTGCGAGCCAATTCGGCCTACTATATCTGATAAGGTATAAGCTTGGGATGCTCACTACTCAAGACGCATTTAATGTTTTGAGTAGACAAACGGATTGCAAGGTAAGCTATGTTATAATAGACCAACCAAGAGCTGCCATCGATGTAGATTCATGGGAAGACCTATCTTTGGCAGAGCGAATTATCGGAGCAGATTCAGAAAGCAATGATTAAACCATTTTTGAGAAGCCTAATTCACTCTGGTGGAAAAAAGCTATTGCGAGCGGTTGGTGCATTTCAAGCACGACATTCCAGTGTAAAAACAACCCCATTTTTACCTAACAATTCTTTTTCATGTACTAATCTGTTGGAAGAAAGTTGGGAGGACATTCGTGAGGAATTAGATTCAGTTTGGGAGAGCCCTGAAGACATTCCTTCCTTCCATCAAATCAGCCCCGATCAAGCGAGAATTTCAAAGGGCAACAATTGGAAAACATTCGCGTTCTATATATTTAAATCTCCCGTATCAGAAAATTGCAAGAAATGCCCAAAGACAAGTCGAATTCTAGCCAGCATCGATGGTTTACAAAATGCTTGGTTTTCCATTCTGGCACCCGGCTATAGAATACCCCCCCATAGGGGACCCACAAAAGCTCTAGTAAGATGCCATTTAGGACTTCAGATACCCGATGCTGCGAGGAATTGTTGGATAAGAGTAGGCAACCAAAAACAGTACTGGTCGGAAGGTAAGTGCATGCTATTCGACGACACCTACGAGCATGAAGTAGAAAATGGTACTGATGAGTATCGAGCAGTACTTTTCATAGACTTAGACAGGCCAATGGATAAAATCGGAACTATTTTTAATAAGGCACTCCTATCAATAGTGAAGGCCAGTCATTACGTCAAAGATCCTCTAGCGAACCTAGCCAAATGGAATAAAATGCTAAATAGAAGACAGAGAGAAAAATAGTTATGATCTGCAGCAGCAAGATGACATGTTATCCTTAACAACTCAACGTAAAACCGTACAGAAAAAATGAAAGCCATAATTTTAAGCGCCGGGCAAGGCAAGCGACTACTCCCCTTAACAAAGGACACACCAAAAGCCGCGTTAAAGATTGGCACTCAGTCTCTGTTAGGCTGGCAACTACAGGAAATAAGTAAAACTAGCATTGAGGAAGTAGTTGTAATAACTGGATTCGGCGCAGATAAAATCGAAGACATAGTAGAAAAAAGTTCATTCCGTGGGGTAAGAACATTCTTCAATCCTTTTTATCAAAATTGTGACAACCTAGGAACCTGTTGGGTTGCCAGAGGGGAAATGACCCACCCTTTCGTCATTATCAATGGCGACACTATCTTTCAAGCTGGAGTTCTCAAGAAGCTTTTAGAGGACGAATCGAAATGCCCAATAACTATTGCATGCGACCAAAAACCTTCATACGACAGCGATGATATGAAAATCATAGAGAGAGAGGGAGAGATCCAAAGGGTAAGTAAAACGCTTCCCACCAACGAGGTAACCGGCGAATCCATTGGAATGATACGATTTAATTCAATTGGGGCAAAGATATTTACTAAACAACTAGAAACCATAATGAGGAAAAATAGTGGTCTTGGGAAATGGTATCTCTCGGCAATTGACTCACTCGCCGGCAATGGAACGGTTAGTTCTTGCTTTGTAGGCGATTTTAGCTGGTGTGAAGTGGACGACAAGGCTGACTTAGTCGCGGCAACTCAAAGCGTAAAACAATGGAACTTGGAAGCATTAAAATGAACTCTACTATCACCAACTTCGGATATCCGGTAAATATTATTGAAGAATATACTAACTGGGTTGTAATGCTCAGGCCGGTACAATTAACTCTGGGAAGTCTGATATTAGCTTGCAAGGAAGACGTCAAATCCTTTAGTGCACTCTCGAACTCATCCCAAAGAGAGTTATCAAAAGTGGTTCTAGACATTGAGACAACGTTAAAATTTTGTTTCGACTATAGCAAGATAAACTATTTAATGTTGATGATGGTTGACCCTCACGTGCATTTCCATGTTTTTCCAAGATATGACGGGCAACGCGCATTTGCTGGAACAATTTTCGAAGATTCTGATTGGCCCGGCCCTCCAGAAGTTTTGAGAAAGCTAGAAATAAAACACGAGCTCTTCATAACTTTAAAAGATGAAATTGTTAAGAACTGGGGTTCATAAACAAGTCTTTTGCACATCTATTTTTTTGAGTGAAATTTCACCCTCCCCTCCCCGCTCGAACTAAGTTTTCCACTCTCATATGAATACACTAAAGAAGGGCCTGCAAAATGCTGCGAATCAGTTGTTATATAGGCATCTCCAATTGCGAATATCCTATTACTTAAAAAATCAAACTTAACTGTTTTTCCAACAGCCTTCAGAGAATCATTTTCGCTTACATTCGTACTTTGTATGGTTGCAAGATTGCCGTCTACGATAATCACATCGGGACTGCTTAACTGACCGCTGATTTTCATTTTCTCGCCAGTTATTTTCCAATCCGCACTTTCGAATACGACATCACCCTCGAGAGAGAGGGTTTGCGCGTCAAGCAGTTTGTATCCACTTTTGGCCTTTATCTTCACCACTTCATCTCCTTTGATTTCTGCAAATATCGAGTTATCTTCTCCAACTTCCATGGATAGTAAAGGTGGACTTAAAAAGCAAAAAATTAAGCAAAAAATAAGGTTTTTATGCTCGTCCCAAAACAGATAAAATGTAGTTGTTAGTTTCATTGTCATTTTAATTAAAGTACACCAATGCTCATTGACCGCTATATTATTAAAGAGATTCTACTTAGCTTTTTTGTCACATTTTGTGTCCTAACTACGATCTTCTTAATGTACAGCTTAACAACCTTTCTCGGAGAAGCGGTTGACGGTTCGCTATCCGGCAAGGAAATTATCGTGCTCACTCTTTTAAAAACGCTAATTGCATTCGGTGTTCTTCTCCCACTATCCTACTTTTTGAGTACTGTCATCGCATTTGGCAGGTTAAACCTTAACAGTGAACTTATCGCAATAAAAGTAAGCGGCACCAGTTCCAAGAGAATTACTGGCAACATTATAATAGGCTGCGTACTGATCGGTGTATTATCAGCGGGCGCCTCTCTATTTTGTCGCCCTTGGGCCTACCAAGAAATTTATACACTTAAAGATGAAATAGCCAGTAAATGGGAATTTCAAAAGGTCAAGTCGAAACGCTTTTATCTCTCAGAGAACGAGGAACAGATAATCTATTTGGGCAAAAATGACTTTTCATCTGGGAAGCTAGAGGAAGTATTCATAAAGAACCAACAGGAAGATGGGTTCGAAATCATAACCGCTCCGATTGGAACTATAAAATCTTTCATCACCCCCAAAACTCATCAACTTTCTCTTGAAAGCGCAGAGATATACAAAATCAGCTCTGAAGATAAGTTTTTTGTGCAGTTGGAAAATCTAACCCTTCAAATAAACGCCTTTAAGACCATCGAACAAAATCAACGGGCAAAGAAGAAACCAAACATTATACTAGCCAGTTCTACAAACCCTGTAGAGAAAGCGGAACTCCAATGGAGGCTCTCTGCTCCAATATCCTGCTTCATCCTCACACTGACAGCATTGCCCTTAATTTCGATAAGCCCAAGACAAAGTAGGCTCGCAAAAATTCCAATTGCTATTGCTATTTATGCGACATATTACATATTTCTAGGATTCTCTCGCACTTTGGTCGAACAGCAAGTTTGGCCACATCTTTGGTTTGGCCCGATAATATTCCTATCCGTTCTATTAATTTTTTTAAGGCTCAAAAGGATCAGAGAAAATTGAATTTGCTTATATTAAAATATATTGCTCGACTTTTTTTTTGGAACTGCTTACTTGTAGCTTTTGGTCTTATGTCCCTATTTTCTTTTTTAGACCTCCTAGAAACTTTGGACGATGTGGGCAAGGGCGACTTCACTCTAATTCATTCAATACAAGTTGTTCTTCTAGGCTCCGGTTCTCGACTAGTAGAACTCCTACCAGTAACTGTCACTCTGTGTTCCTTGCTCACAATTGGAGGACTAGCAAATAATAAAGAACTAGTAATATTTCGAGCAGTCGGCGTATCAAAGAACTTATTAACTGCTCTTTTGGCCGCACTAGGATTGCTGCTTTCTGTTGTTAGCATCGTCATGTTGGAACTGCTTATTCCCAAATTGGAAAAAGCGGCTCACGAGCTTTCCACACTTAAAATCGAGAAAACTACGGTGCAGTCTGACGAACTCTGGACTCGGCAAGGTGTACAGACACTAAGGATTGGAAACCTAGAGTCTCGCCATGTGCCTCGGGAGATTGAAATTTATGAAACTGACTCCACTGGCTCTTTGGTGCGATTTATTGAAGCCAATAAGGCATATTTTCAAGATGATGGAACTTGGCTTCTATTCGACATAAAAGAAACCACCTTTCGAGACGACCAAGTAAAAGAAAGCACAATAGAGACCCGGGTCTGGGACAGCTTTTTAACCAGAGAACAATTTGGGAGATTAGTATCGCCCCCGGCGACCTTGTCCATTACGGGCCTATTAAAACACCTCAACCAAAATAAAATACTAGCAGTTGACTCCTCTGAATACTCCTCTCTTCTGTGGAAAAAAATCAGTTTGCCATTAACTTTAATGGCGATGTCTATTCTGAGTGTGCCTCTAGCAGGCGCCTCAATCAAAAATCGATCAAACGGCTTTTTGGCTGTGATGGGAGGCGTGATTGGAATATTATTTTATTTAATCGAACAAACGGCATCAAATCTCGACCAGCTACTTGATCTATCGCCAGCCCTTACTTCACTCACCCCTGCACTTATAATCATCGCAATTACCATACTCTTAAATCGACACTCTACCTGAATCAGTCACAGCCAAATCGGAGCGCCATTTCATATTTTCTTTTTCATGTAACTCACCACTATCTAAATTCAAGGTTTTTAAGACGGAAGAAACGTCCACCCCCAATCTATCCTCACTAAAGTCTATAAGTCTGTAGGACGCGGGGTTTACACTCTCCATACTAGATGCAGAAGCCGTGCAAAAAACTTTTAATTCCGACCCTAAACTATACCGCTTGTTGACGTGTAAGTGGCCATGAAGTATCAGGTTTGTTTTTAGATTCAAGAATTCCTTCTGCAAAACCTCTAGATCTTTCAATTGCTTTCTAACAGATACTCCATCAGTTGTAACTGGATGATGAAGGAGGATGCAAACGAATTTATTTTCGAATTCTCGCATGATTCGTCGTAGTGTTTCTAATTGTTCAGAATTAATTCTTCCCTCCGCGGACCAAACAGGAGCAGGATACGCGGAAGACAGCCCAATCACTATGACTGAACCCATCCTAACAAACCCCGGAAAAGAATTGCCCATTAAATTTAGATATGGACTCCAAAGTTCTCTGACTAATTTAATAGAGGATTTAACATAGATGTCATGGTTTCCTGGCACTACAAAAACCCTCGCCTTCTTAGATAGGTTGCGTAACCACGCTTTGGCCTCTCTAATTTCGCCTGGCAAGCCCAATTGCACTATGTCTCCCGTAATAGTGATTAAATCGGGATCGTCAGATAGAACAGATTCAGTAATTAAATCTAGAACTTTTTTAGTATGGATAAAACGGCGGCGACGGCGCCAGGAAAAATATCCTAGGCTACGTTTCCCCCAAAATCGAGAAAAACCCAACGGCTCTGTCATATGAAGATCTGTTAAATGGACAAGTCTCATTTATCTTAAAGCCACTCTTGTAATATAATCATGCCGATGGATTAAGGAGCACCCTAATTGGAAAGGTCCATTATGACACATAAAGTACTCATTTCAGGACAAACTAACCTTTTATTATGGGGAGTTAGCCCCCACTCGCGTCTTGAACGTCAATTACGAGCATTAAATATATACGACATCTCGCTAGATTCCCCAACAATCGCTCACAACAACTACGACATAATATTTAACGGAGAATATGTTTTTGACTCCCAATCACTGAAATTTTTCCTAGAGCAAATGAGACCATGTGCCTTGGTATACAACGAGGTTGTTATCGGATTGAGTGCAGGAGATAAAAGCGATGCGAATTTATTAAGTTATTTAGGACACAATATCTCACAGTTGCCCCAATCAGTTAAAAAGATCAATACTTCTGATTTACTCACTTACAATGATCACCTAAGAAGATCAGAACCGCCTCTAGTAATGCCCATCTCAGCAGACAATTTGAAAATAATTGAAGACCGTTTGTATGGTAACTCTTATAAAGGCATAACAGACTTCGTCACAAAATGGATTTGGCCCAGGCCTGCAAAAAAGGTGGTAAGAATTTTTGCAAACCTTCAGATTACACCTAATATGGTTACTCTGGTAAGCCTGATTCTGGTGATCATTAGCTCTCTTCTGTTTTTGAATGGACATTTTATTTTTGGTTTATTACTTGGATGGATTATGACTTTTCTAGATACCGTTGACGGAAAGCTAGCCAGAGTGACCGTTACAAGTAGCCGCATTGGTCATATACTCGATCACGGAATGGACATTATTCATCCTCCAATCTGGTATGCTTGCTGGGCAAGTGGACTCCTTTTTAATTCAAAAATAACGTCTGAAGCAGCGGATCTAATTACCTGGTGGATAGTGGGTGGTTATATTCTTGGGAGAATTATAGAGGGTTTATTCCATGCTTTGGGAAGTTGTAGTATCTTTGCGTGGAAACCATTTGACGCAATCTGCAGGTTATTTACGGCACGACGAAATCCTTGTCTGATACTGCTGTCTGTATTTACTTTTGCAGGTTTACCCCATATTGGATTATTTGCTGTATGTGTCTGGACCCTGTTCAGCTCTGCTTTGATGGCCCTTCGCTTTTTACAGGCGATTTTTGTAAGATTGAGCACTGGACCACTGAACTCTTGGCTGAAAAACGAAAAAGAGGCTATGGAGAATAATCCACGTTTATACAAAGCATTTTCTAGTACGCGAAAAGCTTATGAGTGAAAAAAACACCGCTGCGAATGATGATAGCCCCTTAATTTTCGTTGAAATCCTCAAGGAAAAGTATGGGAAGGAATTGCGAGCGGTGATTCTTTATGGTTCTTGGATCCGAGGACGGCGGGATACAGTAATCGACTTTTATGTAGTTCTAGACTCATATAAGCCCTTGAATTCGAGGCTAGAGGCAAGTTTAAATCACTTGTTAGCTCCTAATGTTTACAACATGACTGTCCTACAGGGGGAGGAAACAATAGCAACCAAATATGCCACGGTGTCAGCGGAAGTTTTTGAAAAAAGTATTTGCCATGATTTCCATCCCTACTTTTGGGCTCGCTTCGCTCAACCAAGTGAAATCTTATATACGAGAAACGAACACATTCGCACTGAATTAGCAGAGCTATTCAATATCGCTACCAAAAGACTAATTACCAACGTTCTACCTCTACTGCCCAAAGCCTTCTCAAGTAATGAACTATGGGAGAAAGCTTTTGAACTAACCTACAGATGCGAATTACGTAGCGAATCGGAAAATACTCCGAAAATACTAGCGGAGAACATGCATCAAATATCAAACTTCTTAGCAAAAGATTGTGGTCTAGAGTTTTCCGATAACGCAATTTATCGAGCAGGGAATGATTCCAGCAGATCCACCAAAATCCTTTGGATTTTTAGAACATTGGTGGGTAAATCATTAAGTGCGCTTAGACTTTTTAAAGCCCTCTTCACCTTTGAAAATCCACTTGACTATCTTGTTTGGAAAATAGAGAGACATACCGGAATCAGAGAGACACCTACTGACCTGCAACGTAAGTATCCGATACTATTTTCATGGACTTTGCTTTGGAAAATTTTTAAACGCGGCGGGTTTCGTTGAAAAAATTTTTCAACGAGCCCAATAGCTCCTTCACCAGGGTTTTAAAAAACTTATTCATACTACTGAGTGGCAGAGCGACAGCGGGAATCTTGTTTTTCATTTCGATAATTATCTCCGCAAGACTTCTGGAACCAAGCGACCTTGGATTGATAGTCATGCTTCACGCTTATGTTATGACCGTACGTGGCGTTATAACCGTGAAGCCCTTCGAAGCCATCGTGAAATACGGAACAATCGCCGCTGATAATGCTGATTTTGACCGTCTAGGCAAGTTACTTGTCTCGTGCATGAAACTTGACGTCATTACAGCTCTTTTAGGTTTTACCATCGCCTCGTTTGGGATAAGTATATTGATCGATCTTCAATATCTCGAACCAAAAGCGGAAAAGATTGGCTGGATTTACTGCCTTTTACTCCTTATAGCAAATGATGGAACGGCTGTCGGCTCACTCAGAATATGGAACAAGTTCAATTACATAAGCTATTGTCTGATTGGAGGAGCACTCTCTCGGCTATTAGGTATAGTCACTTTATATATCTACGAGTCCCTAACCCTAACAAACGTTGCGTATGTTTGGTTTTTTTCCTCATGCGTTCAATATTTGCTACTACAAGCTACAGGCTGGTTTCTGATTTTAGATACGCTACCTAAACCGCTTCGCCACTACCTAACGCCTTTTAATTTATGCGAACTAGAAAACCACGGAATCTGGCGTTTTTTGCATCTGGTTTACTGGCAAGGTGTGCTGGATACTATACCCAAACGAGGGGGAATTTTGTTAAGCGGCTTTTTCTTAGGACCTGAGATTGCAGCATTATACCGAATTACAAACGACCTGGCCGGGGTGATCGCCAAACCCGCGCTTTTGGTGAGGCAGGTAATTTTCCCGGACCTTGCCCGTCTAAAAAATGAAAGTTCCAAAAACCTACCGTTAACATTAAAGGTTTCGCTTATAGTAAGTCTACCTGCTGCATTACTGGCGATTGCGTCATTTTGGTTTGGAGAGGATCTCTTATCTTTCACTGTCGGAGAAGACTATACGATAGCCAGTGTTTTACTTACTATCTTGATCCTTTCAGCCACCTTAGAACTTGCGTCATCTCCCCTGAGACCATTTTTATACGTTGCAGATTCCGCTGGAATATCGCTCGTAATTCAGATCTTTGGGACCATAGCTTACATTGGAATATTTTATGTAGGAGTTGAAACACTCAACTTGCTTACCCCAGGAATAGCATCCCTCACCTTAAATATCAGCACTTTGGTTCTGGCAGCTACGGCAATCTTCATATCTCGCATAAAGTGGGAAAATCGAGCCTCATCTTAAAAGACTTAGGCTGCTTTTCCTAGACCTAGACTCTCTGCAACTCTAGCAAACGCCTCTCCTATAGAGCCTATCTGTGCTCGACTGTGAGCGGCCGTAACACTACATCTGATCACACTTCCCCCGTCGGGTGCCGCAGGGGGGAGAATTAAATTGGTGTAGACTCCCAGCTCTAAAAGCTTACTCCAGAAACTATAGCCTAAATTATCATCACTGAAAGAGGCTCCGACAATTGGACTAATCACCTCCCCAATATTTAGCCCAACAGCGGAGAGTCGTCCATGGAGATCATTAGCATTCTCCCAGGCTTTTTTTCTCAAGTGGGTTCCCTGCTTCATAAGCTGAAGCGCTGCTCGAGTAGTCGCTACTACTGATGGAGACGGCGAGGCTGTAAAAATATAAGGTCGACTTGAGTACTTAAAAATACCAGCCTCCTTGTGGTTACTAACGCAAAAACCACCTATTGAACCTAAGCTTTTACTGAAAGTACCTACTATAAAGTCAGTAGAATCGATTACGCCCCTCTCAAAGGCCAGACCTGCACCAGTTTCCCCAAACAACCCCAGTGAATGGGCCTCATCCACAAGAATATAGCATCCATATCTGTTCTTTAACTCTATGAATTCTTCAAGTGGAGCACAATCTCCTCTTATACTATACAAACCCTCAACAATCACTAACGTTGACTTAGCTCGCTCACCAAGCCGCTTGAGCCGCTTTTCTAAACTTTCTGGATCATTATGCTTGAAACGCAACACATCTGCTCCTGACAGACGACAACCGTCATACAAACTCGCATGAGCTTCGGAATCAACAAGCGCCACATCATCCTTTCCAAGCAAGGCAACGAGAGTGCCTAAATTGGCTGAATAACCTGTGCTAAAAACCATCGCGTGATTCATCTTAAATAACTCAGCTAACTCGGTTTCTAAACACAAGTGACCTCTATAGGTGCCGTTAGCCATTCTGGAACCGGTCGTGCCAGTCCCCTCTACTTCAAGGGCTTCATGCCCTGCAGAAATACACTCAGGAGAAAAAGTAAGGCCCAGGTAATTATTGGTTCCCGCTAAAATAACTTTATTATTAGATACAATTGCCTCGGTTGGAGATAGTATTTTATCTATTGTAATTTGCGTAGGATTAATGGGTAGATTGTCCAGCGTTTCTTTTTTTATCGCAGCATCATTCAAATTATCTAAAAGTCCCAATGAAGCACTCCCTAATTATCGTAAATTTTTTTCTACAACAGCACTCAAATCCGCTACGGTAACTACATCGGAAAGCTCGCTTTCGCCTATCACCAAGTCAAATGCGTCCTCTATTTCACATAGCATCTCAATAATTTGAATGGATTCAAGCCCCAAGTCTTTCACAAATGCCGTGTCGTGCTCAACCTTGCGGCTGGGATCGGCAAATTGCTGCACCACTTCCTTAACCCGTTCCAATAACTCGTTCTCTTTCATAAAAGCAATCAACCTCTTGTGCTAGGTGGAGTCCTTCACTCCTTCCTGTAGATCTTTCGACGGCTTCCAGGTGGTACGAGATACAATATCCGAGTTGTCACAAACCCACCTGTCATGTCGGATCTCGTTTACCTTACCAGATGTCAACATGGGAGCATATCGAAATATTCTCGCCCCCAACATATTGATTCTAGATAATAACCGAAGCACAAACAGCGGGATGGGTAAAAGTACCCAAGGTTTCCGGCCTCGGGAGCTTTGCCAAATTTCATCCCATGTATAGCCGCCCACTTTACCATCATGACAAGTAAAAGTCTGTCCTTTACAAGCATCAAAATTATTACTTAAAGCGGTTATAGCTCGAACACAATCATCGACGTGGATAAAGGTTAGTCTTTGTCCTAACGGTCCTAAAGAAAGGCCTATTCCCAGTTTCATCAGTTTAAACAATGGCAAAAGCTCTTTGTCCCCACGTCCATAAACCGCGGTAGGCCTCAAGATAATCCAATCCAATCCCGATGAGTTTCTAAGCACACTTTCTCCCCGTCTTTTTGACTCAGAGTAGGCGGAAAGTTGAGGCTGAGAGGCTGCCAGGGACGAGACATATATGACTCGGGGAGTTTTCATAACATCAAGTGCCACATTCACTACATTTTCTAGGGAACTTACGTTAGCCTCCTCGAAATCTTGTAGTTTCAACCCTTTGACCGTGCCGGCACAATAGATTATCAGATCTGCATTTGTTAAAGCTTCCCGCACCACATCGTTTTTTTCTAGTGGAGTTTCGAGGATTGCGAGGTTGCTTTCCAAACCCGAACTCTTAGCTCTATTGGCGTGTGGTCTTTGAAGCGACGTAATGGAGTGCCCCTCTCTTATCAATTCAGAGATCAGGTGCGTCCCTATGAATCCAGTGCCGCCCGTAAGGACGACGTTCTTCTTATCTTTTATCGGAATCTACTCCGACGCCGCTGATGCCACCTTTTGACCTTGAGTCCGCGCTAGGAAATCCTGTTTTGCCTTGGAGCGGGACAGTTTCCCGGATGATGTTCTAGGCAGTGTTTTAGGAGGAACCAAATCGATCTGACAAGAAACACCAAAATGTAAAGAAACTAGTTCACAGAGATTTTTAATCAATTCGTTACGCTTAGCTGGATTACTCTCTCGAGACTCTACAACCATCACTACCCTATCGGTACCGTGATCATCCGAGAAAGAAAAAGCGGAGACATTACCAAAGCGTACACCTGGCAGGCTTTCAGCAAGATACTCTAAATCGTGCGGCCAGATATTACGTCCATTCACAATTATAACGTCCTTACGACGTGCAGTGACCACCACATTATCGCCGTTTCTAAAACCAATATCTCCAGTATCCAACCACCCATCCGCACTAAGAACCTCATTGGTCGCATCTTTGTTATGAAAATAACCAGTCATCACGCTTTCGCCTCTTAAGCAAATTCGACCACACTGGAAATCATCTAGGTCATTTCCCTCATCGTCACGAATAGCCAACTCGAAACTCGGGAGAATCTTACCGCAATCAACAAATGTAAGAATGTCCGATCCTTGGGTAGATTCTCTTATAATTACATCACCTCTGGTTGAGATCGACTGTTTATCTACGTTCATCACAGACATACCATCGCCCAACTTAGCAAAACTAATAGCCAAGGCACATTCCGCCATTCCGTAACACGGTACAAAAGAAGCAGGATTAAATTTTGCATCTTTTAAAACGTGGGCGAAACGCCGTAGCGGTTCCGGATGAATTCTCTCAGCACCGACACACGCAACCCTCCAGGAGCTAAGATCGTATTTATCTTGGTCTGTAAGCCGCAAACGTTTTGCGCATAAGGCATACCCAAATGGGGGGCTGGAGGAAATTGTGCCTCGATTCTCTGATATCAATTTCAACCAAAGCCTCGGCCTCATAGCAAAAGTTTTCGGGCTTAGATAATCTGCCGACAATTGATTGGCAAGCGGGAGAAGAACAAATCCCACTAATCCCATGTCATGATAAAAAGGAAGCCAGGATACCATCCTATCATTTCCACCAATTTTTAGGCCGTGAACTGAAATATCTCTCAAATTGGACATGACACATTTTTGAGTTATCTCAACGCCTCGAGGAAATCGGGTACTCCCTGAGGTGTATTGTAGGTACGCGATATCACCTGATTCTAAAGGCTTCAAAGGTTCCTCACTGGAAGGCAATATCTCGAACTCCTCTGGAGTTCCACATTTGATTGAATCTATTCGCTCAGCCGCTTGCCTTAAAAAGCCAATGTGAGAATCAGGCGCAATAGCCACATCAGCTCCACAGCTATCCAGCATCCTTTCTAGTTGCTCGACGTAAGCAGCTCTTGCGCCCACTTGTAATCCAGCTGGCAGAGCAACTGGAATCAAACCAGCATATTGACAGGCAAAAAAGAATCTATGGAACATCGGATGAGTTTCTGCAACGAGCGCCACTCTGGCTCCTCGTTTCAACTTAAGACTCATTAACTGGGAAGCAAGATATTTTGACTGCTCTTTTAATTCGGCGTAAGTCAAAGTGACATCAAGCTCACCTCTTCCATTATAAAAATTACATCCAGTCTCACCTGCTGCTGCATACTCTAATGCTTCAACCAATGTCCTGAATGTTGCGTTGATTAAGCTCAAAGACTTATTGAGTTTAGTAGGTTTCATTAGGCCCCGGTTTTTCCTCGAAATTAACCCAAATGATGACGTTCTCGCAAAGCTGTAGAAGCGCCATTCCCTTGTCCATCCTATAACAGTATAACCTTTTCGCTTCTTCTTAACAAAGGTTAGATAGTTTTGTTAATTTTCTATTTCTGAAGGAAAATTTCTTAATTTCTTCTTCTTCCCGCCAAGCACCCAAAGCCCATATTGTTAAAGAAACCAACATGCCGCAATCTAGGGATGTTTTTGCCAACCATACAATCCTTAAGAAAGCTTTCACTTTTAATTATCCCATTGAAATTAATAGATATTTACAATTCGGCCACTTGATCCAACAAAAGACGAAAAGTACTACCACTTGACCTAATGAATTACTTTTAATGCTCTGATAGAAAATACATTAAAGCAAGAAAAATGACCATAATTCATTCGAACAGTCCTTGGAAAAACCAGTTTTCTTTACTAACGAGTTCCCTATAAATCCATAACATCATTCCAGAATGGCTTTCTGCAACGAAATAATCTCGAGCGATTTCTGCGCCAGTCCACCAATCACTAACTATTCGTTCACGTCCAGATAAAATTAATGCGTGACCATCATAAAGTGGCTTATTCTTCTTAACAACAAGCCTCATAGGTGGATCAATAAACCAGACCGGTCTTTTTATTTTTGGTAGCACATTGCCTGGCAGGCAAGTTGCATTCTGCTTTCCATCAAAAGAATAGCAGTATGCGAAAGAATGTTCCGGCACATGCTCCGGTTTTCTATTTAAAACATATAGCGACTCTTCTCCGTAGCGCGACCGAATTAGATCCACAAATTGATCACACAGTAAATTCGTATCAGTTTTATTTGCCTTATGAAAAATATTTAAATTTTCTTGCCTCGCATTTTCCACTGCATCTAAAGAAAGTCGAATACTATCGAAAGGCTCTCTAAATCTTTTGTTTTTCAATTTTTCCTCTAAAATCCTAAGCACGATAGAAATATTATTAGTTCCTGATAAAAGAATAGGTATTTTTACTTCGGAGGAATATCTACAAAAAAACCAAGTTAACTGGCGCGCTTTTAAAGCCTTGCATGAAAGATATTTGTTTGCCTTCTTTAACAATTCTTTTATGTAAGGTTTCAGATCGAGCCAACCTTCAACCTCGCAATTTAGCGTTATTGAAATGTTTTCCTTCTGAGGAGCAATATAGAATCGCTGGGGATCGGGCTCGTAACCATAAAGACGATCAAATTGCTGTAATGTATCTTTCCCAAAACGCTCTGCCAAACCTTTTCGAGGCAATTTTTTGTAATCACCTAAGGTCCGGACGCCCATTTTCTTTAAAAGTTCTAATTGCTTCGGCAAGAAAGAAAACAAACTAACCGGAACCGTGTTTATTTCCTTGGAAGTAAATCGATTTAATACGTCATCCCTCCTTCTTTTTTTCGCACCAATCTCCGCTAAAAGCGGAGTCACGCCAGTTGCCAAGGCAAACTTGTAACCCCAATCATCAAGGTCATCGGACATCATCTTAATTAGCTTTCTCTGTCCTCCAAATAATTTCAAACTACCTTTCACCTCAACTAATAATCCATCAGGAAATTTGTCAACAACCAAAGGACTAAATTTACCAGCCCAAAGGAGCAAACTGTCGGTTTCTTTTTTTTCTATATCTTTATTTCTCTCCAGGATTGTTATACCCCCTAGTCTCTCAACCAATGAAAGGGGCATATCTTTACAGACCCCTAATGCTTTAGCACTGTCGTTCATTTGTAGAACTAGCGGCTCCCCTTTGCCATCATCTACTAAAACACAAGGATTGGATGGAGTTAGCTTTTTAATCATTGATTGCAAAAAGAAGTGCGGGAAATTAAAAAAAAACCAAACTTTTTCGCTTAACAGACGCGAGTCAATTTGATTCGTAAATGATGATTGATTTTCAGTCTCTACTACATATTGCGGACCTAAGCGCTTTTCAGAAATGCTCTTCATATATCGAGACATTTAATAGCAAAGACTGTCACAATTCTAAACATACGCTTTTTCCCTTAGCTTCTCCGCATGCTTTTAAAAGCGTAATTTTTAAGCCTCTCAAACCGGACGATGAAGATAAAATTTTCGAGCTTATTCTAAGCGTACTAGAAGACGAGTAATTAACCGCACTGAAAGGAAGAAAAGTGACACCCCAATTTTTTCCTGCCAAAGCGGCAAGACTCAGTTTCCTAGAATCCTTGAATAACACATTTGAAAGCCAAGCTAATACTATCGAGCAATCTTCAATCTTAAGTGCATCTTCATAAATCCTTAAGATTTCTTGGTCTCTTCGAGCAGTTTTACAAGGCGGATTGATTATTATCAAGTTTGATAAATCTAATCCTTCAAAAGATAAAGCGGAAGGAAAGGGTATATAGGGAGGATTAACAAATATGACTTTTTTCTGCGCTCTTGTCATACGAGCGATTAACGGCAACACAAGACGCAACGCCCCCATCCCTGCCCTTTCAGAAAATATTTCTGTAAGACCATGTTTCGGCCACCCACCGCCCGGCAGGATTTGATCTAAAGTTTTGTATCCCGTTTCTCTAAAACCAAGATTGTAAGTGCAGGCATGATCTGTCCATACAAGGGATTTGTTTATTAACTCTTCAAGCATAAGGGCTAAACCTTCGCTCTCAACACACCTACACCAATTCCTTCGATGATAAGTTCTTGTGAAGCCAAATCAACTTCTAAGGCCTTAAAAGAATCATTCTCAGGTAATAAACGAACTTTAGCTCCGCGCTTATAAAACCTCTTTACAGTAACCTCATTGTCTAATCGTGCCACCACTATCTGACCATTACGCGCTACATTATTAGAATGCACCACTAGCAAGTCTTGATCGAGAATACCGATACCGACCATACTATCCCCCTTTACTCGGAGCAGATAACTTGGCTTCAAATCAAACATCGATGGATCTACAAAATAGCTATCCTCCATATGTTCAATCGCTAAGATAGGTTGTCCTGCTGCCACCTGACCAATCACAGGCAATTCCAATCCTGAGGCCAAAGAGGCACTTTTCTCCATCAATCGAATTCCTCTCGATGTGCCAGGTAAAAGATCGATATAGTTTTTTCTCGCCAATGCTCGCAAATGATCTTCGGCAGCATTGGCCGAACTAAATCCTAACGACTTAGCAATTTCCGCTCGTGTTGGAGGCATGCCCGTTTTCTCTATGAAATTAGATATCAACTCAAGTACTTCTGATTGCCTTTTAGTAAGACCGGTTGGCATAAATAATTCCCTGTAATTATTACTGTATATAAAAACAGTATATTCCTGGATCTCGATATGAAATACAAGTCTTTAGCTCTCTATTAACGCTTAATTAAGCTATAATTCTGGTATTAACAGCGTTAACCAAGTAACAAATTATCGATGACAAACAAAAGAACGGGCTTTAAACGCCTAAGAAAGGCATTTGGCTATTCCGTAAAAGGGATAGAACAGGCTTGGCAAAATGAAGAGGCTTTTCGACTAGAAGCCATTCTTTGTATTTGCCTATTCCCTCTGAGCTTTTTTGTAGGCAACAATATAACTGAATACATTCTTCTAATCGGAACTCTAGTCTTGCTAGTGATAACCGAGCTCTTTAATTCAGCCATTGAAGCGCTAACCGATCGTGTTGGATTAGATAACCATGAACTATCTGGACGGGCAAAAGATATAGCATCTGCTACAGTATTTATAGCATTAATCTATCTAGCATCGGTCTGGTCATCGCTAGCATGGAATAATATATTATCTTCAAATTTTTAAACTCAATTATAATAGCCAAATGAACGAAACCCTTCCCAGCTCTAAAAGAAATTTCATACAACATATAATAGATAAAGATGTAAAGTCATTCGAAAATCAAACAAGTATTATGACTCGCTTTCCTCCGGAGCCAAACGGTCATCTACATATTGGCCACGCAAAATCAATGTGCTTAAATTTTGGTCTTGCTAAGGAGTATGGAGGAATATGCAACCTTCGATTCGATGACACTAATCCGACAACCGAAAACAAAGAGTACGTAGACTCGATAAAAGATGATGTAGAATGGCTAGGCTTCAATACTTCAAACAAAACCTACTACGCTTCAGACTACTTCTCTATATTGTTTGATTTCGCCATTAACCTAATAAAGAAAGGTAAAGCGTTTGTAGACAGCCAACCACCAGAAACAATTCGATCTCAACGCGGTTCTTTACAAACACCAGGCACCAATAGCCCATTCCGCGATAGAGATGTGAATACCAATTTGGATTTATTCCATCGTATGCGACAAGGGGAATTTGATGAAGGGGAGCATATACTACGGGCTAAAATAGACATGTCCTCCCCCAATATGAATATGAGAGATCCCACCTTATACAGAATTCGCAAAATGGATCACTATCGAACTGGAAATCAGTGGAATATCTATCCGATGTATGACTTCACCCAATGCCTGTCGGATGCCATAGAAGGGGTGACGCACTCCATTTGCACCCTAGAGTTCGAAGATCACAGGCCGTTGTACGATTGGGTGATAGAAAACGTCGAGACCAGCAACCGCCCGAAACAAATAGAGTTCGCCAGGTTAGAGATAGATTATTCAATCACGAGCAAAAGGAAACTCTTGTCTTTAGTGGAAGAGGGAAATGTTAGCGGATGGGATGATCCCAGGCTTCAAACCCTCAAAGGGATGCGAAGAAGAGGCTACCCCCCTGAAGCCATCAAAAATTTTTGCGAATTAATTGGCATAACGAAAAAACAAGCAGTAATAGACCTTAGCACCCTGGAAAACTGTGTTAGAGAAGAGCTAGATAAGAAAGCACCTAGAATAATGGCAGTTTTGGATCCCCTTAAGGTTATAATCAAAAACTTTCCAGGAAATACCTCAGAACAATTGAACGCTCCGAATCATCCCAAGGACAGTACTTTCGGCGAGAGAAAATTACCGATAACAAAGGAAATCTACATCGAAAGATCTGACTTCATGGAGGAACCACCGAAAAAATTTCATAGGTTATCCCCAGGCAAAAAAGTCAGATTAAGATATGCTTTCGTAATTAGATGCGAAGAAATCGTAAAGGATGAAAACGGAACCGTTCAAGAACTCTATTGTTCCTACGATTCTGGTACTTATAACGGAAAAAATCCCGAGGATGGCAAGGTCAAAGGTATAATTCACTGGGTCTCTGCCGAGGAAAATGTACCTATACAGGCCAGGCTTTTCGATAGGCTTTTCACAGTGCCCAATCCAAATGGAGAAGAAGACTTCCGGAAATTCCTTAATCCCAAAAGCTTAGAAATAAAAAATCATGGCTTAGCTGAAATTAGCTTGAAATCGTCTAAACATAGTCAATTTCAATTTGAACGAACGGGATACTTCTCTCTCGACAAGAAAGAGTCCACAAATGATAAATTGGTATATAACCGGACTACTACTCTAAGAGATTCTTGGCTTAAAGAACAAAAGAAGTAATAGTTCACTTTTTATTTTAATCAAGGCTAGAAAATTTAGATTCTTACTAATTTACTCAGAATAAAGTGTCATGACCTTATATGGCATCGAGGGAGCTGCATTTTAAGCTTAACTAAATTTCTTTATCATTTTCGCTACAGAGAGCTATGAGAAGAGCAATAATTCTTCTTGGGTTCCTGCTCTACCATGCAACACGTAACTCAGGTAGTCCTCATAAGTTTCCATCCACATACCTGCGCTTCTTTCTCTTCCTTTCTCTTGATCAGTTTTTGTAGTTTTTGTATACCAATTATTACACCTCAACCAAACTTTATTTCTAGATGAAGAATTGCAAAGCTCTGTCCAAGATGAGACCGCATCAGATTTTGGCTCTACCACAGAATATCCTGTTTGGTTCATGCTAGATATAAGTTCCGCAATATATTTCGCCTGTTGTTCACACAGGAGCGTTACATTGGTCACAGGGTTAAGGCTTTGTGGGCCTGCCATCATATAAAAATTAGGCATATCTTCAACATGAATACCCCAAAGAGATTCAGGTCTCGTCATTTGAAAGCGATTTGTTTGGTTGGCTCCAAATTTTGTTGCCAAAGAAGTTCCGTTTCGACCGTAGATGGGGAAAGGTATGAAATTGCTGTCAAATCCTGTCGCATAGATGATCACATCAAGATCAAAATGCTCTCCTCTAGCAATTTTTAAACCTGATTTATCAACACCCACAACTCCTCCATCATCATGAACAAGAGTGACATTCTGTTTATTGAAAGTCGTGTAATAATCATCGATGAAAAGCACTCTCTTACACCAAAAGGGGTAATCTGGAATAAGGAGTTCTGCTATCTTTGAGTCATGAACTACATCCCTTATGCCTTTAGCCAGTTCCTCACATATAGCAGCATTTTGCTTATCATCGTGCAACATATCAAAATCTATAAACTGCTCGCCGGGTGGGTATTCTCCTTTTCCCATAGCTCTTCTTAATAACTCTCCAAACCCGCCTGCTCGAAATTTTTCTCTTATCTCTCTAGGTGTGGCTTCATCCTCCCTTGGCAGAGCCCATGTAGGGGTTCTCTGAAAAACATGCAAGCTTTTTACTTCGTCCACAACTGTAGTGATAACCTGGGCGGCTGACGCACCGGTACCAATGACTCCCACACGTTTTCCTGATAAATCGGCACCTTTGTCCCATTGGGCGGTGTGAAAGCTTTCGCCGGCGAAGGTTTCCATTCCACTGAACTCTGGTAAACGGGGACTAGAGAGTGGTCCGTTAGCAGCAACAAAATGCCTGCAGGTTATAGTCTGAGGGTCTTCTCCTGTTTCTGAGTCTACAGTAGTAACTTGCCAAAGGTGGGCCACCTCATCCGAAAACACGGCCTCCGTCACTTTTCGAGAAAGACGTAGGCATTCTTTTATGCCCAAATGCTCAGTCATCATTTGAGCATAGGCGTAAATTTCCGGTTGGGTGACATATTTCTTTGTTGGAATAAATCCAGTCTCATCCAGAAGTGGCAAATAAGCATAAGACGGAACATCACAAGCAGCCCCAGGATAAGAGCCAACCCCATCTTTGGCCCAAACTCCTCCTACTGTTGGAGTCATTTCAAGAACTAGGATATTTTTAATTCCAGCCCTTTTCAGGTACCCAGCACACAACAGTCCTGAAAATCCTGCTCCAACTATAACAGCATCAAATCTTTCAAGGGTATTACTCAACTTTGCACCTCCCGGTTTGCTCTAGTCAAAAAATTTAGGCAGCTAAAAAAAGTTTTTATAAGCTTCCATACGACACATCAAATGATGGACACCATAGTAAAAAATTAAATAAATAGCTTAACATTTCCGTCTTTAAAGTTTTTACCTTGGTAACTCAACTGGGCAGAACCCGACCCTCCTGGTGGCATAACTTGTCCACGTAAATCAGTTGCTTAAGACAATTTTCACTTTATTCTCTCTTAGTATTGGCAATGCTTGGGCATTTTGAAGGATTCATAAAGTGCACTACTTAGAATTTCCAAAATGGTTTTTACTGCAAAAATATAGTACAGCTAATTTATGCGAATGATTAAGACTTCCCCCTTCGAAGTCACCTCTTTATTGCTTCGAACCTCACAGTCTATCCATATTTTTCTATTTTCAATACTCAATACACGACCGGACAAAGTGATCATTTGGTCAATCGGCGTCGGTTTCAAATAAGTAACGTTGAGTTGTGCGGTCACACACAATACTTTTGGTTCGCTTCCAATCGGTCGCGCCTCCTCTCGATAAGCATATGCAACAGCAAGATTGCAACAGTGACAATCCACAAGCGACGCAATCAATCCTCCATACACTACCTCGGTCGATCCCCCACAATGGAAAGGCTCAGGAAGAAACTCAGCTATAGCTTTATCTCCACTCCAATAACTTTTTAACTGCAAGCCTGTTTCATTATTTGCACCACACCCAAAGCAATTAACAATTGACCCTTGATCTTGAAATGATTCGTTCAATTTAGAAATGCCTCTAAAACTTTTAATATCCTTAGGTGAAAGAACTAAGGCTCTAATAATTCACTAAAGAATTTCTTTGAACCCTTTATTTCCTCTAACAAGGCCTCTCTGTTTTTTGCGAGCGTATACCTTGGAACAGCATCAATATCAGGCACTTCCAGCTTATCTCCAAGAGGAGCTAAATTCTCCTTGGATAGGAGCCTTTCAAGATCGTTAAGTCTTGCCAAGAATTCGCGAGCTACTTCCCTACCCTTCTCACTTTTCTGTAGACTCGGCTGGTCCTTCAGTCTTACATAAACTACCCCAGAGTGAACCAGACTGGTAGGCGCAAAAGTACCGAAAATTACTGGATCAGCAAAAGAATTTTCGTCAATCCGATTACCATACCCCCTCATAGCGAACCAAGAAGTTTGCCCCACTTGCACCTCCAAATCAAACTCAATATCCGAACCGCCCTGTACTCGGGATACTCGCTCAATGACAGTGCCATTTTGAATTAACTCTATGAACGTCAAGTCATCTCGAACTGGATCAAAAGATACTTTACCTTTTATTTTGACAGTGGCTTCATCCTTTAAGGTGATCTCTTCTCCAGCCTCTAACCCATTTACAAAGAACTCCAGCATCGGGCCTGTCGTGACGAAAGTGCGTCCGTTTCGGACGCTTTCGAGCCAACTCGAGTAGGTAAATTTTCCATCAATCTTAGTGTAGAAACGCTCATGCCCGGGTATGAGTTGGCCTCCGCATGGATAATCAGTGCCAGCGGTGGGAGTTATCTTATAATCCAAATTCAGTAGATCGTACCAAATTTCATAACCATTTCTGTCGAATTGTAATACTTCCAAAAAATGAAGCAGATCATGAGGCAACACTACCGCCAAGCCGTCGTGAGGAGCTATAAAAGAACCATACGGGAAAATCGCATGAGCGAAACCATTAATAGCACCCTCTTTTTCTGTCTTTTCCCAAAGTGATCTATAAATGAGGTAATTGTCAGCATCAAAATGGGCTTGTTTAGCTCCCAAGGTTATCGTGTGACCTAAAAAATGTGTGCGTGGATTTTCTTGACCCGCTACTAGTAAATGATTTCCTTCTTGATAATAGCTGTCAGGTCCGTGAGCATACTGTTTCGCTATCGTAAAATCCTCTACCTTTCCCATTTGTAATAAGTTAGCGACATGAATATCCTCGGCCTGCATCATCTTAGAAACAATTGAATTAAAATCCGGAGTAGGACGGGCTATATGTAAATGATCGTCTCCGCTATACCAACCGCGCTTGGGCATATTTATCCAACGTTCCAAATGGACAATAACATTCTTTTGAGGAGCCGCAATCAAATCTATATCGGTACGGCCTACCTTGTATTCTGGGCCTTTATAGACCTTTATGATGGTTTGACCGAGAGGCACTTCCAATAAAGACTCTCCTGACGAATAAAATTGAACAGTTTTCGTGTAAGGATTTCTAAAACCCAAGCGGTCAGCAAACTCAACAGAGGCTACTTTATCAATGAGTGCTTTCGGAAAATTACTCATTGTGCAATCTCCGCTTATGGGAACGGCATCCTTAGCAACATAATATTGGCCATCGGAACCTCGAACCTCCAAGCGAGCAGGAGTCGGTTTACCACTATCTATGTCGATTACTGAGATTTTCAGGGAAACTAGTGATTCTCTACTCTCAACCGCGCCAGACATAAAAAAACTGAGAATTATAAGAGGACCCACTTTCTTGAAAAAAAGACGATGAAAATTACCAGTCGGCTTCATGCTTTACCCCCCATTTGGTTAATAGCGGAACCTTAAATTTTTCCAACCAACCCTACAGTCAAACTAAATAATAGAAGTGAATTTGGCAACAAAAAAATAGTTTTTTCATGCTAACTTTATTTTGTTTTTCAAAATTCGCTCTAATTATTTTGATGAAGATCCCTATATTTTGATAAAATACTACCGTTATCAATGCCTTGGTAGCTCAGCTGGATAGAGCGCACCCCTCCTAAGGGTGAAGTCGCAGGTTCGAATCCTGCCCAGGGCGCATTTCCCCTTTTCCA
>MDTD01158994.1_pt1 | contig 32022 bp, 31 predicted proteins | sample 811221 | NCBI WGS metagenome assembly MDTD01 (sample SAMN05326646, study PRJNA326480) | marine metagenome | isolation source: seawater | place: Pacific Ocean: South West | collected 2011
AATTACTAAGCAATTTTTTGATTGTTTAGATACTTCTTGTTTAGAAGACCCAGCGTTTCAAAGTATTTTGAGGGGCAAGGGGGTAGAGTCTGTTGTTAACGTTCCTTTGAAAACTTTAAATGGAAATATCATAGGAATTCTAGGTATAGAATATTTAAACAAAGTTAATGATATTAAAATTAATCATAAAAAAGCAAACTATATAGAGTTTTTAAAACGGCAATCAAGGTTGATTACTGGATATTTAGCTTAGTTGATATTCTGTAAATATTTATATATAATACGTTTGTATGCTATATAATTATTGTAAATGCTGCGGTGCTAAAAATTATTACGCTTTATCACCACCTCAGTTTTGTTCGAGCTGCGGCTCTCCATTCGGGGGTAATTCAGTTGCGAGTGCAGGTCAAATTAAAAAAATTGAAGGGACTGCTAAGCAAGCAACAAGAGTGCGCAGGAGAAGGTTGCATGATGAACCCGAAGATCATGACGCAGAAGATGGTTTGGATATAGACTCTATTCCAAAGGTAAATAAGTTAAAATATAATACCTCTCAGGGGGGGATTGGAGGCAGGGTTATGTCTTTAGAATCTTTTTTGCCTGAGGTAGAGGAAGAAAATATTGAAAAAACCAAAACAACAAAACCCAAAAGAAAAAGAGGAAGACCAAGAAAACAAAACTAATTACTCTTTTGAGGAGCAATATGAAACAATCAATAGAGAAGTTAAAAAACGCAGAAATAAATGGTTTTTAGACTCATTAGCTTGGTTTGACTTTGAAGACGTTGAGCAAATAATAAAAGCTCATATCTACAGAAAGTGGGATCAGTGGGATCAATCCAGGCCACTTGGCCCTTGGATTAATAAAATTATTACCAATCAGATGAAAAATATTTTGCGTAATAATTATAGTAACTTTGTTAGGCCTTGTTTAAATTGTCCTTTTAATCAATCAAAAACTAGCATGGATCCAGGAATTAGTTCTGGGTCTTTGTGCGGATTTACGAGAACGGGCCTTCAAGATTCAGAGTGTCCTTTATACGCAAAGTGGGAAAAAACTAAAAAATCTGCATACGATATTAAAATGGCAGTTACGATGGAAAATCATACAGGGGAAGTATCGGTAATGGAAGATTGTCAACTAGATATAGACGAAGCAATTAAAAAATTGTCTAAAGAAATGAAAAAACATTTACCTGAAAAACAGTATAAAGTTTACAAAATGCTTTATGTAGAACATAAAAGCGAAGAAGAGGTTGCAAAGATAATGGGGTACAAGACTAGCGAAACAGGGCGCAAAGCCGGATACAAGCAACTTAAAAATCTAACAAAAATATTTAAAGAAAAAGCGATAGCGATATTAAAGAAAGGAGAAATAATAGCTTATGAAGAAGCAACTTCAGCTTACACAAGAGCAAAAAGATCTTATTGATTCTAAAGGCATTGACATTACAGATCTTTCAGCTTTAACCAGGGAGGTCTTTGGCGATGAAAAACTTGACGGTAGAACCAAGCAAGGTAGAGCGGTAAGGCAATACTTAGCTGAAAAAGAAATTGAATATCAAACAAAACACATAGAAAAAAAAGAAGATGTTGAACTAACTGAAGGGCAAAAAGAATTTATAACTAACAACTGCTCGCCAACGATTAGTAGTTTAGAGTTAGCTAAACTAGTTTTTTCTGATAGCTCTATTAAAAATATGAGTAAAGAATTTTGGGCTGTACATGATTTTATTAAAGACAATCAATTAAATATATTTTCTGAAGAAACGGCGCTTAACGTAAAGTATACCCCTCCTAAAGCGGACAGTAAAGTTCTGAAGAAAATAAATGACTGCGTTGGAGAAGAAATAGATTTAGAAAAGTTAAACGTTCAACAAAAAAGATGCCTGGAATCATTAAAAAAGTTTATGTCCGCGCCAAGGTTTCTACAGGTAATATCCACATACGGCAACTTAGAAGACAGGGATTTATTTGAGGCTGAATTTGTGCGCGCAACCTGGGACAAGCCAGACTTAACTACAGATGAAATCAATCTATACATTAATGTCTGCATGGACTATATTCACCTCAAAAGAATTCAAAGTGCGATGGATAAATTAAATAGAATGTTCGATGAGGCTCAAGATCAACAAGATTTAACGGTTAGGCTGGCTGAGCTGTTAAAAACAAAAAGCGAAGAATATAATCAGTGTGAAAAAAGGATGGAGTCTTTAATATCAAAGCTTCAGGGCGACCGCTCTAAAAGAATCGCTTCTCAGGTAGAAAAAAACGCCAGCATACTAAACTTAGTTCAGCTTTTTCAGGAAGAGGAGGAACGAAAAATTATGGTAAAAATGGCAGACATGCAAAAAAAATTAATTGAAGAGGAAGCTGATGTTTTAGAAAAAATGCCAGACTGGAAATCTAGAGTCTTAGGCATATCTAAAAGAGACGTAATCTGATGCAGGAAATACTCATAGAAAATCAAAATTTTGTTGCGAAAGAAAAATATCAAGATAAATTTAAAGGCTCTTGTGCGTTAGGTTTATCCTGGAGACCGGGTCAGGAGGAAAAATCTTATGAAATTAAAAATTGCATCATAGACGGCGCGGGAGCTTCAGAAGGGCTCAAGTTATCTTTTTGTTATAATGTGCATGTTGAGTCTTGTAAAATATACGGAGGCGTAGAAGATTGTGTTGATATAGTTCGTGGAGGCAATATAACATTTGCAAACTGCTCTTTTATATCTAATAATACCAAACAACATCTTACTATTAAGGGCGGAGCTAAAAATATTAAAATCATTAATTGTAATTTTATTAACCCTTATAAAAACAAATTTAATGGAGCATGCATTGATCTTGGAAACTGGACGGATTATGATGATGTAAATCGGCCCCGAGTAAGAAATGTAGAAATTAAAAATTGTAGAATTATCAATTCTGAAAGATCTATTCTTTGTAGAGTTCTTTATGCTGATGACCCTAAACTGGAATTATCTTTCGGCAAAGTATTTAAAGTTCCACGTTTTCTTCTTGCATGTTTTTGGCTTGGCCAAAGACTAGGGGTACTTGGCAAAAGAAGAAGGTTTAGTAAAGAACTTTTGGAAATATACGACATAGAACTATGAATTATAATAAATGTAAAGTTTGCGGCAAGGAGTTTGATAGCGCTAGAGGTTTACACTGTCACCTCAAGGAGCACGACCTTTATGTAGCAGAGTACTATACAACATATTATCCAAGACTAAGCAAGCTAAATAAAACCCCAATACCATTTAAAAAAGGCATGAACCGAGAAGAATATTTTAATCAAGATTTTATAGACAAAAGAGAAATGAACAAATGGCTAGATCAAGCAAAAGCAGATGAAGTCAAAGAATATATTATTAAAACATTTAAAAAAAGAATAGAAGAAAAATCTCTTAAAATTATTCCTAGTCATGTTGAAGGCTTAATACATAAGTTGCCGTCAATAAATCATTGTGTTAAACATTTTGGATCATATTCTGAGCTAGCCAAAACATTGCAAGTTAAACCCATGTTCTCAAAACGTCTGCCTAAAAATTTTTGGGATACGGATTGTAATATTAAAATATTTATAGACACAAGAGAACAACAACCGCTATCTTTTGAGAAACAAGAAAGTATGAAGCTTGACTTTGGAGATTATACCGCTGCTGGGGAGCATTACTCTTATACTTATGTTGACAGAAAAAGTGCAAATGATTTTATTGGAACCTTAAGCTTAAAAAACCTAGAAAGATTTAAGAGAGAAATTCAACGAGCGAGAGAAGCGGACTCTTATATTTTTATTGTAATTGAGTCTGATCTTGCTGGGTTAGAAGCTTACATGCGGGCAGCTAAAAGAAACAATTTTGGTCCAAGTAAAACTAATCTTAATTTTATATATCATAATATGCGTGAAGTATCACACGAATTTCACGACGTTTGCCAGTTTGTATTTACTGGTAGTAGGGAAAATTCAGAGAAAATAATAAAAAAAATATTATATTTTGGAGAATCTTTATGGAATGTAGACTTACAATATTATTTAGATAATTATGAGCTGGGAAAAGGGTAATCAAAATCATAAAAATATAGAAGATATAAATTCATATATTATGGGTTTAGAAGGTTTTGTAGATGAACGAGATTCTAAAATTTTATTGTACAAATTTCTAAGAGAAAATCCGACTTTTACAACAGAATTAATATCAGGTATAAAGTTATTTCCATTCCAACATATGGCTATAAAGTCGATGTTTAATACAGATTACTTTATGGGCGTGTGGAGTCGGGGCATGTCAAAATCATTTACTACTGGAATTTATGCTTTTCTAGATGCTATACTTCATCAAGGGGTTGAGATAGGTATATTATCTAAGTCTTTTCGTCAAGCAAAAATGATATTTAAAAAGATTGAAGATATTGCTGCCAAGCCAGAGGCAGCTTTCTTATCTCAATGTATCACAAAAAAATCTAAAAGTAATGACGAGTGGCTTATGGAAATAGGGCAATCTAGAATTAGAGCCCTTCCTCTTGGCGACGGTGAAAAACTTCGTGGTTTTAGGTTTCACAGAATTATTATTGATGAGTTCTTATTAATGCCAGAAAGAATTTATAACGAAGTTATTGTCCCCTTCTTGTCTGTTGTAGAAAACCCTACTCAGCGAGAGGATTTATATAATTTAGAAAGTAAGTTAATTGCGGAAGGTAAAATGACCGAAGAAGAAAGATATAAATGGCCAAACAATAAACTAATAATGCTATCTTCTGCTAGTTATAAATTTGAATATATGTATAAGCTGTATAGTCAGTTCGAAAGTTTGATCTTTAATTCACCTGAAAAACAAGATGACGCAAACAGGGTTATCATGCAATTTAGTTACGACTGCGCCCCTAGACAGCTTTATGATCAGAACCTTATAGATCAAGCCAAAGCCACTATGAGCCAGAGCCAATTCGAAAGAGAGTTTGGAGCAATATTCACAGATGATAGTAGTGGATATTTTAAAACCTCCAGAATGGCAGCATGCTCAATTCAGCCTGGAGAAGGTCAGTCTATAGAAGTTAAGGGTGAAGTCGGCGCTAAATATATACTAGCTTTTGACCCAAGTTGGGCAGAGTCAGAAAGTTCAGATGATTTTGCTATGTCTGTTTTTAAAATTGCAGAAAAAACTGGCCAAGGCATATTAGTTCATTCTTATGCTATGTCAGGAACTAACTTAAGACATCACATGGATTATTTTTATTATTTACTAACTAGTTTTAACATTGTATCTATTGTTGGCGATTATAATGGCGGAGTTCAATTTATTAACGCTGTAAATCAAAGTGCGTTATTTAAGAAAAATAATATTAAAATTCAAACTATAACTGCAGCGTTCGATAAGCCAGAAGAATATAAAAAAGATCTACTAGCCGCCAGAAGAGAATACGATAAAAATAGTTGGAGGATATGTATATTAAGAAAGCCTACTTCTTCTTGGATTAGAATTGCCAACGAATTGTTGCAGGCTAACTTTGATCACAAAAGAATTTGGTTTGCATCTAGAGCGACGAATGATGAATACAAGGAGCAAACTAAAAAGAAAATACCAATCGAAAAATTAAAATTCTTAAGAACTGTGGAGTCGTACCATAAAGAATCTAAAACAGCTAAAATGATTGATTTTGTAGAAAATCAATATGACCTAATAGAGTCAACCAAAGGTCAATGCGCATTAATACAAATTAAAACATCTCCACAAGGAACTCAAACCTTCGATTTGCCAGATAATTTAAAAAGGCAAACTGGTCCAGATAAAGCCAGAAAAGATAGTTATTCTGCATTAGTACTTGGCAATTGGATGGTTAAGATACATAATGATATGATGAACGTTAATTTAGATAGTGTGCAAACCACTTTTACTCCGATGTTTATAGGATAAACGCTTGTTTTGTGTGTACTCTAGAATAGTATTGTGAAAAAGTATAAATATACCGCAACATTTGCAAGTGAAGTTAAAGCTTCAGAAGAGCCTGCTGACGCAATGTTCTCGGCTGCATCGCTTGACTCTTTAAAAGATTTAGTTCCTAATGAAATAGATCTAGATAAAAACATTGATTTAATTGGAGTTGCTTTCAACGCAGCTGTTGTTAATGCATTTAATAAAAATGGAGACGGAATAAATACAGAATCCGCTCTTTCGATTTCAGATTATTTTATTCATAAACCTTGTAATGTAGAGCATCAAAAAAGTAATATTGTGGGGCACGTCGTTTCCGCAGGATTTTCAGAATACGGCCATAATAACCAATTTAAAAATGTAAGCGCTGACTATAAAGAACCTTTTAATATATGCCTAGGCGCTGTAGTTTATAGAACCGTCGCTCAGGAATTTTCAGAAATGCTTCTTGATTCATCTGATCCCGAGTCTGAAAATTATAATTCAATATCTGCTAGCTGGGAAGTTGGCTTTAATGATTATAACGTTGCTGTTGGGTCTGGAGAAAATATGCGTATTGTAACAGACAAAGAAGAAATTAAATCTATGTCAAAAGATCTTAAAGCTTTTGGAGGTGAAGGAGTTAACGATAAAGGTGAACCTGTTAATAGATTAATCGTTGGAGATATCTTTCCCTTGGGGATAGGCTTCACAAATAATCCTGCAGCAGATGTTAAAGGAATAACAATAAAAGAAAAAGCAGGCCACCACGAATCAAAACCGACTGAAGGTCAAGGCATTAAAACAAATAAAACTTCAAAAGAAAAAAGTTCTCATTTAGATAATGAGGCTGTAATACAAGAAGAAGAACAATTTTTCTCTCAAATTATGGAAAAAACAGAAATACTAAAAGATATCGAACAGCTCCTTTCTGAAAAGGCGGCTGCGAAAGACTTTTCGGATGAAGCCATCGCTAACATTACCAAGGTTTTTCATGACGCTATTCGTGAGAAGAGCGAAGAGTATGTCAATGAAATCGAAAAAGCGAAGGCAGAGAAATCCGAGGCGCAGAGCGCGAAAGAAGAGTTAACTCAAACACTCTCCGATTTACAAGAAAAACTAAGCGACGCAGAATCGAAGCTTGCAGGTCTTGAGGAAGAAAAATCCGAAAGAGAAGCCCAAGCTAGATTTAATGCACGCATGAGTTTGCTTGAAGATTCTTATGAGTTTGATGAAGATGATCGTAAAATCATCGCTACAGAAATTTCTGAACTTGACGAAACCGAAGAGGCTTTCGCTCAGTATCAAGAAAAAGTTTCTGTTGTTTTCAAAAACAAAAATAAAGAATTCTTACAAAAATTGGCAGATGAAATGGAAGCTAAAATTCAGGAAGAAGTAGAAAAACGTCTATCTGAAACTGCTGAAGCAAGTGAAACCGAGACTACAGAAGAAGTAGAATCCACAGATCTTGGTGAAACTGTTGAAGAAGAAGCTACAATTTCTAACAACAATGGAGAAACTATTGAAACCGAACAGAGTCTTAAGGAGCGTTTTGAACAAGCGTTTAAAGATTCTGTAAAAGTTAACTACTAAGGAATTTATATTATGGCTACAAGATTAGAACCATATAGAGATTACAGTGAGCACGAAGTTATTAATTTGTACTCGCTGAAGGTTGAAGCTGGAGATGTTCTTACGGACATGAAAGCTGGAACCTCCGGTAAATATGATGCAGGGTGCGTCGTTGCTCTAGGTGACACTACGTTACCGGGTGATCTCCCTGGATTTGCTGCCGCAGGATCAAACCTACGGAAATACTTAGGAGCAGAAATTACATCCGGTCACGTCGGAGTAAATGCTATGCCCTTTGTAGAAACAACTGTCATACCAGCATTGGATGGAACATCTGGAGCTGCTATCGGCATTACCTTGAAGCAAACACTTGCTTATGATGAAAACGATGAAAATCTTCTTCGTTACCCTCTTAAGAAAGACGAGCTTCAGTGTGTGACACCAGGTCAAGCAGTACCGATTTTGACACGAGGACTTGTACTTCTTAATGCAAGCGCGTTCGAAACCGTTCCTGTTGCAGGAGACGTTATTACAGTCGCTGGAACAGCAGGTTCCGACGGACTTCTTGACAAAGACGATGCTTCGGGAAATCAAGTTGTTGGGCGATGCCTTGCAACTGGTAGTTCCGATGGAGGAACAACAACAGATAAGTTTCTTTGCAAACTTTCATTCTAATAGGAGAATAAACGAAAATGGAAATTAAAATTGAAAGAACTCCAGAGCAGGTCGAGCTAGTAAAAGCTATGGCCTCCAAGAACCGTGAAGTTGCTTATGAAGCTCAAGCTGCGCTTGGGGATTTCATCGGACCAGTATTGGCCGAAGTTGTTAATCAAGCTCCTACGGTAAGTAACTTGTTTACTAGCCTTCAGTTTAACTCTGAAGACAACGCAAGCATTCCTTTGGACCTTTATCACGATATTACTGATGAAGATTACGTTCAAATTTGGAGTCAGAACACCCCAGGTGGTCTGCCTACCAATCATGTTGCACCAGTACAACAAGAAATGAAGTTTACCACATATCGCCTTGATAGCGCTGTTTCCTTTGATAAAAGGTTCGCATCGCGCTCTCGCATGGACGTGGTAAGTAAAACTTTCACAAGAATCGCACAAGAGATTCTTTTGAAACAAGAAAAAACATCCGCTACAATGATTATGACAGCACTTGCTAACGCTTCTACAAACACTAAGCAACATGTTGTTCGTTCTCATACAGCAGATCGTTTTCTTTTGGCTGACCTTAATGCTTTGTTTACTCTTGCAAAGAGAATCAACAGCGCCTGGACAGGTGGAACACCTACCGAGCGTCGTGGACGAGGCATCACAGATCTTCTTGTTTCTCCGGAAATCGTAGAAGAACTTAGAGGTATGGCTTATAACCCAATCAACACAAAGCTTGGCCCAGCAGGTGGTGGAGGTGCTGACGGAATTGCTGCTACGGACGATCTTCGTAACTCAGTTTTTAATAGCGCTGGTATTCCTGAATTTTATGGAGTTTCTATTATGGAGCTCAATGAAATGGGTATTGGTCAAAAATTCAACAAGGTTTTTGATACAGTCGCTGGTCAAACTACATTCGCCGATCACGTTGGATCTGGTGGTAATGCAGCTGCATTTACTGAAGCTGATGAAGAAATTATGGTGGGTGCAGATCTCTCTAGAGAGTCTCTGCTTCGCGCTGTTGCTACAGATTCAGAATCTGGTTCAGAATTCGACTTGGTTGTTGATGATCAGTGGGTTAGCCGTTCCGCAAAGATTGGCTACTATGGATCTCTTGAAGAAGGACGGATGATCGTTGACGATCGCGTTCTTACAGGAATTATTGTTTAAGATTTAATCTTAAGTAAATTTAAAAAAATCCACCATTTGGTGGATTTTTTTTTGTTCTAGTACATAATATATGTGTGTACCATATAAAGATATGAGTCAGAAAAAAGTAACTAAAAAGAGCACTCGGACTCGTAAACCTAAGACCTCAAAAGCTAAAAAATTAGAGCAGCTGAATCAAACAAACGGTAAGGCGTACGATAATGAAGATACCTCACAAGTGAGGAAACTAGAAGAAATTTTGGAAGTTTCTGTAACAAATCCTTTTGGAACTTCTAACGGTAAGGTTTTTGAAGAAAATCTTGCAGACATGAATTTATCTCAAATGCAAGAAGTTGCAGTAAGAGCTGGAATATTTCCTTCAGGAAATCAAACAATGCTAAAAAATAAATTAAAAAAAGCTTTTAAATCAGCATACCCAGATCAACTACAAGTGATTGTTGACAAGGGATCTCCAATTGAATTAGATCCATCCAACCCAAAGCATAAAGAATTAATTGATTATTTAAATAGTTAAAATGCACGCCAATTACAGTTTATCCAATTTAGCTGCTCAAATATATGACTCAGAGTTAGATATTGGTGGGACTGCGGCTGAAAGGGATGCTGAACTAATTATTATAGAATCTTGGTTGGCGGCGCACGTCGGAGAAGTAAACACTCTTCTGAATACTTCTTTCGCTGTTAGCGGTGGAGAAGTCATCGGATTTCACGAAGAAGAAGCTGGGATATTAAGAGAATTATATGTAATTCAATATTATAAAAAACAAACTAGAAGTGTTCTAAAGCAAGCAGATAATTCTGCTAATTCTTTAGACTTTTCTGAATTACGAGAGGGAGACTCAGTTGTAAAAAGATCTTCTAAACGAGATCACCTAAAAGATTACAAAAGTTTAATTATGCATTCTCAGCAAATTCTAGATAAATTAATCGCTAATTATAACACCTATCAATCTCCTCCTTCTCAGGTTGTAGAAAAAGATTCTTATAACTAAAGTTTGAGTGTAAATATTTTATCATGGAAGAGTATAAAGATTTAAAATTTGTTAACGACGCTCAAGATACAAGCGAAGCGTTAAGAATGTATAAGTCTCAATTATATAAAATGGCGCAATGCGCGCAAAAGATATTCGAATCTTTAAATTCTGGAGATCAAATTGAGGAGTGGATGAAACAGTCGATTTTAAGCGCGTATGACGGCATAGAAAAGGTTTCTAGTTATATAGAGTATAATTCGTCATTCCCTAAGGTAGAAGACCCCCTAGCGCCCTTAGAGGACGATCCAAAGCAAAACAATAATTATTTGACCAACGAAGACAAGCGTTTTCCTGTACCTCAAGAAGCTGAAGGCGGAGATGATTTTGTTGGAAGATGTATCTCAGACCCAGCGATGAAAGGAAGATACCCCCAGCAATCTGATAGGTTTATGGCGTGCCTGCTAATATACAATAAAAATATAGAAAACGAAGCAAATAATCCTGGCGTTCCTTTTCAGGACCCAATGCAAAAACAAGAGGCAGCGCCAATCGAACCAGACAAACCTATTTTACCTTAAGCTTTAATTCTCCTTTTTCAAATACTAAAGAAGTTTTAGAGCCATCCCCGATTTCTTTTTTAATAATTAATTCAGATAGTGGGTCTTCAATTTCTTTTTCAATCATTCTAGCTACTGGTCTGGCTCCAAAATTTTGATCAGCAATATGTTTGCTAATATATTTTTTAGCAGAAGCTGCCAATGAAAAAGATATGTTCATTTCTTTTAATTTATTTTTTAAAGGTCTAAGTTCAATATTAACTATTTTAATTATATCTTGTTCACTTAAATTTTCATATACTAATACTTCTGATATTCTGTTTACAAATTCTGGCCTAAGTATTTCACAAGCCTTTTGTATAATTTTTTCTTTCTTCTTGTCTTCGTTGTCTATTGAGTTAAATCCGATGCCTCCTCCTTTGTGGGATATTTCAGAGCCTATATTGCCTGTAATAATTATTACAGAATTAGAAAAATCTCCAACCCTTCCAAGTCCATCGGTCAACCTTCCCTCGTCCATAATTTGTAATAAGCACTGAACAGCATCAGGGTGAGACTTTTCAATTTCATCAAATAATATTACACTGTACGGGTTTTTACTTATTTTATCTATTAAAAAAGAACCTTCTTCATACCCTACATAGCCTGGTGATGCGCCTGATAGTTTGTTGCTTGAAGTTTTATCTGAAAACTCTGACATATCAACCCTGATAATTTCTGAGTTTTTACCAACCAAGAACTGAGAAAGTATTTTTGCTGTATGTGTTTTCCCGAGGCCGGTTTGACCTAGTATTAAAAAGCTAGCAATTGGTTTGCGCCGCTCTCTTAAGCCAGATTTTGATCTTAATATAGCTTTAGAAATAGACTCTACCGAAGAGTCTTGGCCTACAATATGATTTTTGAGTTTCTTTTCTAGAGATAGATATATCTCTGCGTCACTTTTAGATAGCTCTGACATTGGTATCTTTGTAGATTGCGATACTGTTCTGTAAATGTCTTGAGGAGTTATTTTCTTTTTGTTGCTAAATTTTCTTTTAGCCCAAGAATTTAAACTTTTTTTGTATTTGTCTAGTAGTTCCTCTTGAGCCTTTAATACGTGCCTGGTATCTTTAAAATTGCTAGTAAGATCGTCCTCTTGGGTCATTAAAATTTCAAGTTGTTTTTCCATCTCTATAGTAGATTTTGGTCTTTTAAAAGATTTAATTTTTACTTTAGCTCCTGTTTGATCTAATATATCAATAGCTTTATCAGGAAAGTTTTTAGAAGGTATATACCTAGCAGATAGCTCTACAATGATTTCAAGGCATTCGTCTGGAAATTCTACATAATGAAACTCTTGGTACTTATCTTTTATGCCTTTTAATATTTCTAAGGTTTCTTCTTTTGAGGGGGCTCTACAACGCACCGCTTGAAATCTACGATCAAGAGCTCCGTCTTTAAGAATGGTCTTTTTATATTCTCCATCTGTGGTTGCGCCTATACATCTTACGTTACCTCTTGCTAATGCAGGTTTAAGCATATTGGCTGCGTCCATGCTACCTTCTGCACTGCCCGCCCCCACTAAAGTATGAATTTCATCTATAAAAAGTATTTTACTATCGTCTTGAGAAACTTCTTCAATAACTGATTTTAATCGTTCTTCAAATTGGCCTCTGTACTTTGTTCCGGCGATCATGGAACCAAGGTCTAAGCCGAAGATAGATTTGTTTAGTAGAGGTTCTGGGCAGTGTCCAGAGTGTATCGAGCTAGCTAAACCTTCAACAATAGCCGTCTTTCCTACTCCTGGATCACCGATAAGAACTGGGTTATTTTTAGTTCTTCTAGAAAGGATTTCACAAACTTCTAGAATTTCTTCGTCTTTGCCAATTATTTTATCTAGTTTGTCTTGCTGTGCAAGATCATTATAATTTACGCAAAACTTATCTATTGCTGATATTTTTTTAGAAGGTGGTTTTTGAGGGTCTCTATTTATTTCTTGCGGAGGAGTTATAAAAAAAGGCGTAAAATTAGGGGAGCTTACATTTTCTGAAGATAATTGAAAATAATTTTTAATTTCATCTATAATTAAATCCTCTGGAATTTGCATGGATTTAAAATATTTAGAAACAGGAGATCCATCATACTTAAGTAATGATAATAATATATGTTCAATCCCCACATAGTCATGTCCAAAATTAGCGCTTATTACAGAAGATATTTCAAGTACTTGTTTGAACTTAGAAGAAAATTCTATTTTGACATCTTTTCCGTCAGTATTTTTTTTGGGAGGCTTCATTGATGCTGTCAACTTCAAAGGGTCGATTCCCATGGAGGTTAAAACTTCATGGACTATACCAGCTTTCAATTGAAGTATACCAAGAAATAGCTCTTCCAAGCATACTTTAGGCTTTTTATTTTCTTTAGCAATTTTTCTTGATATTTCTATTGCTCTCTGTGCTCGTGGTGTGAAATTTGGTTTAGGTTGCATCATAGTAATATACACTACTTTAGGTCGGCTAGTTTCATATATATGTTTTCATTTAAAACGTTAATGTTATTAACAAAGAATATATCGTCTGATTTTGAACCATAGGTCACAATTATTGAATTTTTTTCTGGAGCTTGGTTTTGTCCTAGAAATTCATCAAGCTTGTTTTCTTTTGAATTATTACAAAGCATACAATTTAAGGAGCCAAATTCATCTGCTATTTCTAACTTCATGTATTTATTTCCTGATCTACTGATTCTTGTAAAACAATCTAATACAATACCTATAACACTAAGATTAGAATTTTTTCTTTTATCTTTATATTCTTTTAAGTTAGTTAGCCGTAATCCGGGCTTGGCAAATATATTCCTTAAGTCTTCACTGTAAGAATAACCTAGTAGCTGATTTTCAAAATACCAATTTGCGAAGCTGCTTGACTTACTGTTTTGCATATATATATTTTTATAAGGTTCGTACTTCTTTTTAAAAGTTTGGAATCTAGATTCTTTAAATAGAGGTTTCCCATCATCTCCGACTAAGTTATTATCTCTAGCACTAACAATTGAGTCTAAGAGCTTATAATTAAATTTTTCTCCAAGTTGTATAAAATTTCTCTTCTCTCTATCTGTGAGCACATTAAAAACCTGAGCTTCTAAAACTAATAACGGCCTACTTCCTTCAAAGTTAGATAGGGCTCCTGCTTGTATTAAAGCGCATAGAGTGCCTATGTTAAGACCAGCTTGCTTAGCAGATATAAACATTTCGTACTTTGTGTCTCCGGATTGAGATCTAAATTCTATTAATGATTTTAAAGCCTTTTCAGAGATGCCTTTAATTGAATTTAATCCGTATCTAATATTCTTTCCCTCAATAGAAAAGTCCATTTCTGATTTAGATAAGTTTGGGGGTAAGAGCTTGATTCCAAAATAAGATAATTCTTTACTAATTTTTCCCACTTCTTCTTGAGGCGAAGGTTCAAATTTTGTCATATTAAGTAAAGATAAAAAGAAATGTATAGGATACTTAAATTTTAGATATGTTGTCCAAGCTGCTAAAGTAGAGTAGGCAATCGAATGGCTTTTATTGAAAGAGTAATTGGCGCTATCTTCCGCGACTCTCCAAAGAACCTCTCCAGCATCTGCGCCTTCCCTACTTAGGTCTTCGTTTGTGAGCTTATTATCTTTAATTTTTTGAAAGATTTTTTGCTTCCACTCGGCCATTTTTTCAACTTTTTTCTTACCAACAATCCTTCTTAGTTGTTCGGACTCATCTAAAGTAAATCCTACTTTAACCGCCATTTTCATAAGCTGTTCCTGATATAATGGTATACCTCCAGTATAATCTAATATGTCATCAAATATAGGGTGAACACTTTGGAAATTACCTGTTTCGACATAAGTTTCATAATTAGATAAAAAGTCTAAGGCTCCAGGTCTTGCGATAGCAAGAACAGCACTCAGCTCTTCTATATTTTTTGGTTTGATTTTCCTGCATACTTTAAAGTCTGTTTCCGCCTCAATTTGAAATAAACCTCTGGGGCAAATAAGATCTTGTAAATTAGAGTATATATCTTCGGAATGAACATCTACATCTTCTAGAGCAATACCTACAAGATTTGCTGTATTATGTAATACACTTAGCGTTCTTAATCCCAGAATATCAAACTTTACCATTAGCTCCGCGACCCAATTCATATCGTATCCTGTAATCTTTTGCCCATCTACATTTATAGATACGGGGCAAACTTCAGATATAGGCTTATGTGAAATAGCTATGCCTGATGGGTGGACGCCAGTGTTCTTATTTAGGTTTTGAATTTTTTTTGCGATTAACACAATGTCTTCGTGTTCTTTACTCCATTCCCTAAACTCCTCGCTTTCTTCTAGGGAAATTTCTATAGATGCGACCTTCCCAAATTTCTTTGGAATCATATCACTAACCCTATTTGCGTCTTGCTCGCTCTGGTCGCCCACAATTTTAATACATTCCTTTAGGCATAGTTTACTACTTAAAGTATTTAAAGTAAGTATTTTAGCTGTTCTTCCTGGGTGTTTTTTTTCAATATAATCCACAACTAAATGGCGATACTCGTAAGCTATATCGTTGTCAACATCAGCTAGCAGGCTTCCATCTAAATATGTTTCTCCATCGCTTTCTATTTTTCTTGCCCTACTTTTAGAGACAAATCTTTCAAAAAATAATTCATTTTCAATAGGGTCAATTTTTGTTACATTGATTAAAAATAGAACCAGTGAACCTGCAGCACTACCTCGTCCTGGCCCTGTAGGAATTTCTTGCTCATGGCAAAAATTAATAATATCCCAATTTAATAAAATATAATCAGTAAAACCTAAATCTTCTAGAATATTTAATTCGTCATTTAATCTTTTTATATATTCTCTATAATTAGTTTTTTTATTTAATTCTTTATCTAGCAAACCTTTGTTACATATCTTGGTTAGGAATTGAAAATTAGAGACATCTTTTTCTATGCCCAACTCTCTATAAAACCTAGAATCTATCTTTAGCTTGGGTAATTTTACCCCTGGCTCCATAGCTTTGTCGTAAGATTTAAACTTACTTAAGAAACTCATACTTCAACCTCCCAAAGCATTTTTTGAAAAACATCCATGTTTTTTTGAATGTCGTACATTGCATCATGTAGTTTGCTTGGGTCAAATTCTATATCGTAATCTTTGCAGCATTGCTGAAGATTAACCTTTAAACCTTTTTCGCGAAAGTTTAAAAGTTTGTACATCCAAGCAATTCTTTCAGAGTTGTTTTTCTTTTTAATGTCTTTTTTTATAGACCTAGCTAAACATACCGTATCTATAGATCTGTTGATGTAAGAGTAATCCGCAGGTTTATTTAAAAGTTTTCTATGAATGTTATGAATATAAACATCAAACCCTAAAATGTTGTGACCTAAAGGAATAATATTTTTATCATAAAGATATTTTTCAAAATGCTCTAGCGCTTTTAATGGACAAGATTTTCTCTTGTTATACATTGTTTTTGTAAAGCCTGTAATTTTTGCCGCTTCTTTTGATACGTGCAAATTTTTCCAATTTAAAATATAGTCTGCTTGATCTAGTACTTTATCACCTTGAAAAAGCATGAAAGCGAGTTGCCAGGGTTTATTTTTGGTTGAGATTAAATTAAGATTACATGTCTCGTAGTCAAATATTATATACTTTTGTTTTTTGTTAAAACGTAATAATTCTTCTTTCATATTTTAAAATGGTTGTAATTGATTTTCTTTAAATGACTCAAAACAAAATTCATCACTACCAAAATGATCTAGTCCTGGATTGCTTAAGCTGCTCTGGCCAAACTTTCTACTGCAAATACATTGGTACGCTTGAAACGATTCAATGTCTTTTTTGTTTTTGTACCTTACAGACTTAACTTCTTCTGTTTTAAAGTTATTTACATTAGAATATTCCAATACCTTTGATCTAATTACTGAATCAAAAGGCAGGCTATTGTATTCTAAAAAGAAAGTGGGCTTAAAATATTTTAAATTAGGAGTACAGTTTTCAAACTCCATTAGGTTTTTGTACAAGAAGGAGTCGTAGAAGGGTATTGCCATAGTTAAGTCTTCAGACCAATTTTCTTTCAGCTTAGATAAAGTTATTGAATTTGTCTCTGGGTCTTTTTGGCTAAAAATCAAGTTTAACTTTTTGCAGCCTTCACTATTATTTGCGAAGACAATCACTTTATGCTTCTGCTCTTCACACAGAAAAACAAGACCAAAAACTAGATCTATTTTGTTTTCAATAGAAATAGATAAAGCTTGAGGAAAACCTGTTAGACTGTTTTCAACTAAAACAATTTTCTCTAAATTGTTTTCTTTTGCAATATCAAAAATACTATCCGATGCGCCTTCTTTATTATCTCCTGGTGAACCGAGAGTTAATATACTTTTTCCAATGCTATAGTGAGAAGTAAATATAGGTATCATTATGGTAGAAGTATACCATAAAAACCTATATATTGTCAAGAGTTAAGTCAATACTTTTTGGTAGATCCAGAAGGCTTCTTATGGGTATATCCCATTTTCTTATACTTCATGTGATCTGAATAAGTTTTAGCTTGATAAGGCTTGCCAGCCTTGTCGTACATTGTATGTGGCTTAAAATCTTTTTCTCCTTGCTCAGCTTTAGATTTCTTTTTCTTATTTAAAATTGCTTTTTTAATAGCATCTGGTAATTTTTTTTGCTGTTCAGTTAACTTAGATTCGTCGTCTTTTTTGTCTTCTGCCTTAGATTTTTTCTTAGGCTTTTGGGCTTTTTTCCACGACTTGGGATCTGGGCGATCTTTATCTCCAGGTTTTGCTGGTCGGTAATTTTTACCTTCGCGTTTTTTCTTGTCTCTGATATTATCCCAAAGCCCGCGTTTGCTTTCTGAAACTTCTGATTCATCCAACATTTCAAGAACATCTTCTTCAAAGTCGACGCTACTAGAAACTTTACTAACTGGTTTCTTGCTCCACATTTTACAAGACCAATATTTTGCCTTAGTTTTTGGTCCTGGATTATCGCAATTATGCCTTGCTCTAAAAGATTTTCTTCGAGCTGGATTATCTCTTTTAATTTCCATATTAGGATCCCCGAAGTTTACTTTAACAACATTACCTTTTTCGTTCTTGACATAAACTGAAAACTTTTTTGGTCCTCCTGAGGTTCTAAATGGTTTATTCAACTTTTTGCCTTTGTTTTTTTCTTCGGCAAAAACTTCTTCAGAGACGGCTTCTTCGAAGCCCTCTTCTTCTAAGAGCGCAGCTCTAATTTCTTCTGTTAGATCAATATTTTTGATATATTTTTTCATCATGATAAAAGTTCTCGTATAATTTTCCCATCGTGCGCCACCTTAAAAGGCCTGCCTCCTGGAGAATAAGTTATTTTTCTTGTATCTAGCCCCATAGCGTAAGCTATAGTTGCATTTAAATCTTCCATGCCCACTCCACCTTCTTCTACGTAGTGGGCTCTTTCGTCAGAAGCTCCATGCACAAAACCAGATTTTATACCTCCGCCTGCTAATAAGGCGCTAAAAGAAGAGGGGTGGTGATCTCTTCCGATTCTGCCAGGTTTGACTTCAGGCGTTCTGCCAAATTCACTGGCGACAACAACCATAGTTTCAGATAATAAACCTCTTACATCTAAATCTTGTAGTAATGTAGAAAGAGCTTGGTCGAGCGTAGCTCCACGAGCTTCCATCGCTCCGAAAACATCATTATGCATATCCCAGCCGCCAAGTATAACTTCAATAAATCTTACGTTATTTTCTACCAGCCTTCTTGCTAAAAGACATCCTTGACCAAAATTATTATCTCCATAAGATTCTCTAGTTTTTTCAGATTCTTTAGTAAGGTCAAAAGCTTCTAAATCTTTACTTTGCATTAATTTAACTGCATCATCGTAAAGGTCAGTATAGGCTCTAACTCGTTTTTGAGGAAAGTCAGAGAGAAAGTCGTCGTTAAATGCCTTAGCAATATCCAGCCTTTGATTGTAAAGATTTTGGTCTAAGTATTCAGACTTCTCAATGTTTTGTATGCCAGCGCTAGGGTTACCTAATGGTAAAGGCCCATACTTTTTTTCAAAGTATCCTGCTCCCAAAATATTACTACCCCCGTTAATTCTAACGTTTGCAGGCAAACTAGAATTTGAGTTACCCCTCATTTTTGTAATCCAGCTGCCAAGAGTAGGATGAACTATGGTGCCTCTTTTTTGGTAACTCGTATGCAGTAAATAATTTGCCTGCTCATGCGCCCCTTGGTTAGTGTTGAGGGATCTAAGCAAGGAGGCCCTGTGCATTTGCGAAGCTGTTTTTGGCAACCAATGCCCAAGCTGTATTCCGTCTGCGGAAGAATTGATGGTGGTCGTTTCACCCATTACATCTGAATTCTCTGGCTTTGGGTCAAAGGTATCAAGGTGGGTCATACCGCCTCCCATGTATAAAAATATTACGCTTTTAGCTCTAGGTATAATATCTGGTGTGTTTAAAGCGAATAACTCTCTCGAGCCAATAATTGCATTAACTCCTAGCAATCCTTTTGCGAGGCCTGCGACAAAACTTCTTCTACTTATATCGTTCATAACTTATTATATACACTTATTTAATAAAAATAAACTCATGAGAATTTAATAAAATCCATGACACATGCTTAAATCCATCTGGTTTTTCTATTAAGTTTTTTAAAGCATTAAATTCTCTTGTGCTAGGTTTTCTGGCAAGTATAGATAAGAACACGCTTTCAATTTGTTTTGTTTTTACTTTTTCAGATTGCATTTGATTCATAAAATCCGCGTCCTTTTTCTTGAGGATATTATCTTCTACAAATCCATTTAATAAATTTAATACTTGGGGCGTATTTGGCTCGCTACTACTATTATCTATCTGCTCCCTATCAGAGCCCCCAAACTGACGTATAAGATGCCCTCCTGGCGCTGGAGAGCTGAGGTAGCTGCTTCGAACTAAATGTCTATCTGGGAACTTGTTGTTAGAATATTGATAATCATCTACTAATTTAATAAAGTTTCTTTCTCCCGGATTTTGATCAGCAAGCTGTTTGATATCATTATACATTTCTTCTCCAGTCATGTCTTTATATCTATTGAATACAGGAGAATAATCTGGCTGATTATGTAAATAAAATCTTTCAGGTTTGTCAATATCATTATAAACTAATGTAACTAAAGAGTCCCATAGTTGCTCTCCAGTCATTCTTCTGAGTATTGGGCCTTCAAAGTTATATTCCTCAAGACTTTTGTAATCTTCTTTTTTCGAAGATCTTTGAAACAATTTTGTACTTACCAAAACCCTTTGATATTCTTTCATGTCATAGTTTACGCTAACCATAACTCTTTCTAAATATTTTAATAACTTTTCATTACTCGCTAGAGTTGAGTCCATCATTGTATCAATTGGCTCTATGAGTCCGGCTCCAAAAATTTGTTTCCAAATTCTATTAGCAATCATTGTTGTGAACCTAGGATTATCTCTGCTTGTAATCCAATCTGCTAAAACTGTTCTACTTTCTGGATCAGAAGACTTTGGGTCGAATACTGGTTTTGGGGTAAATATTGCTTTTGCATAAACGGTATCTCCTGGCTCGCCTTCGTCTGAGGCATAATCTCTAGGTAAAACAATTTTTCCAGTTCCATTATTTTCTATTCCAAAGATTAAGGAATCTCGTATTTGATTCCTCCAATTATTAAATAATCCAGCGCGGGGATCGGCATCTTGATCAATAGCCCTGCTCAAATTACCAATTTGTTTTCCTGCCGACCCAACTCTGACATTGCCTATGCCTGATGTGAAGGCAGTCATTTCATAGAACTCTTTTTGAGTCCAACGGTCAAAAGGATGATCATGGCACATAGCACATTGCAAACGAGTACCTAAAAATATCCTAACTGTATGCGATAAATTATCTTCTTGCATTCCCCGATCTCTTAAAAAATAACTAACTGCCGCCGATTCTTCGCTTTCGAAAATCCTGCCAGAACTAGATATTAGTTCTCTGACGATTTGATCATACGGCTTATTCTCTCTTATCGAGTTTCTTAACCATTTGCGATAAACAGCTCCTACGTTAATATTTGTTCCGTTGACCCTGTCTTTAATTCTCAGCATATCGCTCCACCAATTCATTTGATGATTAATATATCCTTCTGAATTTAAAAGTTTTGTTACAAGGTTGGCGCGCTTATCTGAACCTCTTTCATCTTCAAAATCTTCTATTTCTTTTTGCGTAGGAATTCTGCCTATCAATGTTAGGTACACTCTTCTTATGTATGTGTCATCGTCTATGTCTTTGGTTTTTGTCAGTCTTTTTTCTCGCAAATTTTGCTCAATTAAAGTATCAATGTATGCTGCATAAGATTTTAAGGTTTTATCATCTAAGGGCGTATTGACTTGAGGAATCTGGCTGTATCTATTTTGTGAGTGATAAAGCTCTATTTGCTTTCTAGTGTCTTTTGTTAACATTGATGTTTTAATTCTAAACCGCTGGAGGTCTTTAGACCTTTGTAAGAGGACATGTGTTTCATTTGCTTCTAGTATTTTTGCATCGAGACTTTTGCCGTTGTTAAAATATAAATCTTCGGCAAAACAAAAAGATATAGGTAGTAATAATAATGTTAATATTTTCATAATGTTTTTATAATGTTTATAATTTCTTCGTCCATTGGAATAGGTAAAGTATCTATGTATTGAGATTGAAAATATCCGTATTCTGTATGTTCATAATCTAAGCTTATGTCTTCCCTCTTATCTAACGAATATTCAAATAGCGATAAGTCTCTAATACGTGACAAAATTTTTAATTTATTTTCATATATAACAAGCCCCGTTTCTTCTAATACCTCTCTGCAAGCAGCTTGCTCAAGTGTCTCGCCAGCTTCTACTGCGCCGCAAAATGGTGACCAAAAACCTCCAAATGGAACTTTGAAATGTTTATATGGGCAAAATTCAATCCTTCTAGCTAAAATTACTAGCTCTTTAAAGGTAAGAATAACGCCAACATTATTCGCAGACCTAAAGTTCGAAGTCGTTATGTTTGCACTGGAATGATGGGCACCCGCTGTATTGTCTTTTTTCAATTGTGAATCCTTTTTCTATATTTTTGTATAATAAATCTTTGTCTTCTGGATATACACTTTTTTTGATACTTCCTCCTTCATCCAAAAGAACATAATATTCAAAGGGTTTCCTGAACTGACATATAAAAGCTTTAATGGGCTTTCCCTGTTTATCTAAAACCTCTTTGCCTTTGGACATTTTATAACCATCTTTGCCACAAGAAAGCGGTCCACCAAATGTTCCGTCTTTAGGGTAGGGTTGGTCTGAGGCGAAATTAGATTTTGCATTACTCTCAGAGAAATTTTCTAAATAATTCTGAACGCCAGACAGTTCATATTCGAAACCCTCAAGGACGTCATCTGATAATTCTTTCATTTTTATTACCCCCGGCCCAGGTTCGCCTAGCATATCTTTTTCTAATTCAAATTTTAAGAAAAGGAACTCACTAATACTTTTATACTGTGGATATAATTTTTTAATTGCCAAACAGTACATTAAGTCTTGCATATTATCACTAATTTCTTTGCCTTTAAATTTTTGTTTGCTTGATTTAAAATCTCTTATTATCGCAGATCCATCTGCATAAAGGAATAACTTGTCGATAAAACCCCTTATGTTATACCTTTTTTCTCCTTCTTCAATTTCTAAGTTAAACTCTTTTTCTGAGAAAGACTTGTCTAGTTTTCCGAGTTCTTTACCAAAAAAATCATAGTTGAGGCCATTAACTACCATTTTATCTATATCTTCTAGGCTTTCTTGATTAAAAACATTTAAACGTTTTGCGTGCTTGTGTACCATTTTTTCAATAGAAGGCACAGCCCATATAGTTTGTTTTTTAATTATTAGATCAAAATATTTTTTCCTCCTGCTATTGCCTAAGACTTCAAAAATAAGGTGACATATCCATCCTTTAGAAGCTCCATCGTTACTTTTATCTGGAAGTTTGAGTACATACTTAGCCCAATATAGCCAAGAGCATTGTTGCGCAGTTTTAATTCTACTGGCAGATAAAAAAACAGGAGTTTTCATAAAATGGATTTAATGTTCTTTGATAAATTGGCGCTAAGCTTTCCGTATCGTGACATTTTTTGGCATGCAGATTTTATTTCATCTAAAGAATTATTTTCTATACAGGGTTGTAAATTTTCAATCCAGATTTTAAATTCACTAGAATTCATATCTCCGAAATCATTTTTTAATGGTTGATAAATTTTAATTTTATTTGGCATAAATAAATGAGATATCATTTTTAAAAAGTTTTTATATGAAGCTTCTAAGCCACGATTTTCCTTAGACTCAAGATCGTTATTTAGGGATATTATTACATGGTCAGGATTAATAAAGGTTAAATAATTCAAAAGTTTTTTAGAAAAGTCTAATCCGAAAGAGACTAAAACATTATGTATTCCATGCGTTTTTAAATTTAATAAATCCCCAATACTTTCTACAATTATTACGTGCCCGAGGTCGCTGATTGATTGCTCTGTTAAGGGGTCTGTAAAAGCAGGATATACCCAATTACTTTTTCTACCTATATGCTTCCATTTAGGCCTGCTTTCACTACTATAAATATCTCTACCTGAGAAACCATGAATTTGTTTATTTTCGTTAAAAATTGGAAATACAAATCTACCATTAAGTTTGCCTGACGTTGCTAAGCCTCCTTTTAAAATTTTTAAAACTTTTGTGTCAATGCCTTTATTATTGTAAAATTTGTAATGCGGCAATAATCTTGATAACATTTCTTCAGGATAAACTTCTTCCATTTCAATTTTAGATATACTCTCTGATATAATCTTATCGTATTTAAAACCTTTATCGTCGCTGATATATTTTTTAAGTTCTTTAGGGTCATTTGTGCCTAATGTAATTTGAACTAGTTTCTGAAAACTATTAAAAGTAGTGTCTTGAACGTAATCTTTCCAGACGCCAGAGTTTTTATAAATCTGTAGAGCTGTAGGGTTATCTCCATTTCTAAAAAGAGCGCTAGTCTGCCAGTAAGAGCCTCTGTCACTTAACTTATAGCCTAGCCTCAATAGGCTATCTTTTATTTGTTCTGGTTCCATTCTATTGAAAGTTTGGCGCTTGAAAAAAGTTTTCTGCATTATTTAAATTTACATCTTCTATGTTCATGCTGTCGGATAAATCTTTCATATCCCCTTTGTCAATAATATTAAAATTAACTATGTCAAGATTAATTGAATTCCTAACTTTTGTGCCGTCTGGCATTTCGACTAAGCTCAAAGCTCTTACAACATCTTTACCTAGGTCTCTGTGTTTAAGACAAGTCAATCTGTGGGATCCAAATTCTTCAGGTTCATTTTCTAATTCATCTGTGGTCTTTTTTCTTAAACTAAATAAATGAGAAGAAAATTGGGTAATCCTGTCAGACAGAGAAACAATACTTTCGTCGTCAATTATATTATTTGAATTTCTATTGCCTACTATACCAGTTCGATTACTTTGTACGCTTGTAAGCATGGCTATCATGGGCTCATTTTCAAAAACAATATCTTTCATAACTAATCTTTTAAATTTATCCACCATTTCTCCTACGACCTGCCATTCTGTTTTAGAGCTAAAATTTTCAAAAGTAGTTTTAATATAATCAAAATTTAAAATCATTCTATTGCCCCTGCCAACTTTTGAGTAATAAAATCTTCTAACTAAATTTATCATATTATCCACAGACATGCCGCCTACGTTGTAATAATAAAATTGAAGCGCGTTTATTTTTTCTAAACCTTCTCGCATTTGGTTTACGATATCTTTACCTGCATTTCTCCATTTCCCTGTTTGAACCAAGTGGAGGGGAACTCCTGTCATGGCTGCGCACTGTCGGTTCATAATTTCTTCTTTACTCATTTCTCCATTATCTAAATGAAGGACTGGTACATTATTATGCTTAGATGAGGTTTTGGTGCAGAAGTCCATGCAGAACTGAGTTTTACCGACACCCGAACGAGCTACGACAACGGTTATATTCCCAGGTTTTAATAAAGAGCCATAAAGATTATTAATAGATTCGTGAGGCCCCATAAAGCCAAATTCTTCTATTGGATTTTCTCCTCTTTCCTCCATTATATCTTTCATGTCGGAAAAAATGTTTTCTGGATTATCAGACTCTTCTTGAAAAACATTGATATTTTTATTATATATAGAGTCCGCAGCGTCAACGATGTCAGAATAAGAAGCTGTATTTGGTAAAGATTTAATTTGGTCAATTATATCTGATGATGATTGACATAATACTCTTTTAACTGAGAGTTTTTTAAGTTCTTTTGCAGAAGTTACAACTGAATTTTCTGAGGTTTTCCTCATAGATAAAGCCTTGATGTAGTCTGCTATATTAATGTTATCTTCAAAATCTATACCTAAAGATTTTACTCTTTCAGCTAAAACTATTTCGTCTACAGTTTCTGTGTTTTCTAAACTTTGCCTTAGTACGCAAAATATAGTCTTATTAACCTGACTAGCTTCGCTAAAAAAATCTTCTTCAGAAATGTAATGTGCTACTTCTGGATATACTTCAGGAAATTTTATTAAGCCAGATAGAAATTGCTGCTCGCAGTCGTAAGAATAAATCATGTTAGGAATGATAATACCACAGGTTTAAATAAATGTCAATCTTCTTCTGGATTTATGTTGGGCCTAGTCGCTTCTTCAACTTCGCATAAGTAACTTTCAGCGGCTTTTCTTATGCCCATTTCAACTATAGCAGAAGCACTTTGAGATATGACTTCTGGCACTCCATTTTGATCTACAAAGAATAAAAGAAAACCTTTGTTTTCTTCCGATGATCCTGAAAATTCATATATATTTTTAAGTACAGAATTTGGCATGCTGAACTTTGGGATTTTATCTGGGTTAAAATCTTCCACTTATTTAAGTACACCTTTATCTATTAGCGTATCTATTTCTTTTTCAGAAAAGACTTCTATTAAGTTAATATCATTGATTTGACAAAATTCACGCTTTTGGTGGTCTCTGCGCATTTGAGATATAAAATTAATTTTATTTTTTCCGTGAAAATGGGGGACATACTTTATATGCTGTCTCCCTTGAACTTCTATAGCTATTCTTTTATTTGCATTATAAAAGTCAAAAGACATTTTACTTCCTGCTAAAGGGAACTCTTCAAAAACAATATGGTTATTCCATATTGTTTTTAACTTTGTTTTTACGGTAAATTGAATTTTACTTCTGCTGGGTCCAGACCAATCAATTCTGTACTTATTTGGTTTTGTAATTTTTTTAACGGAACCCAGTAAAGTTCTAAATTCCATCTATCAAATTTTTGAACTCAAGATAAAGAAAATCAAGTAACTCTTGGTTTTGCTCTAAGTAGTTTAAAAACTTTTGCTCACCTTGAAATTTGCTTTCACATTCGATATTTTTTGCTTTCAACTCTTCTTTAATTTCTTCTGATAATGAGATCCACGCTCCGCTTTTAGAGGCCATTTGAAATGTAAACATTAAGTCAGATATTTCTCTTGCTCTCCAGATAGAGTTTCCATCTTTTTGTCCATATCTTACTGGATACCTTACGAGGCTTCCAGTTTTTTCGTTAACGCTCTTACGAAATCTAATTCTACAATAATGACCTATAGGATCTCCCTTGTCATCAATTCTAGTAGCAGATGGATTGCTGTACATAACATCTCCGCTCCATCTTTCTTCAAATTCTAAAATAAAATTAGCATAGTGCTTTACCGCATTGCCTCCTGCTTGTTTTACTTTTGGACCTCCTCTAGATGCGTAAGGATTCGTTGCCACTTCTACTCTAACTTGAGAAGTTAAAATCATCATATGCCCCATTTTACTTATTGGCAGAACCATTTTTTTTAAGAATACGGAGGTGATCAGAGCGCCTCCAGCGACCTGCTCGGGCTCATCAAACCCTTTGTCTATATCGTTAATCCTGCAAAGAGCGTCAACGCTATCTACAATAAACATAAACTTTCTATTTTCTTTATTATTAAAAACAAGCTCTCTAATAAGTTCAAAAACTTTTTCGAAGATATTACAATCAAATACAAAAAATCTTTCAGGAGAAGCGTCTATGCCGCTTCTAGCAATTATTTCAGGGCTAAGTCTACCTTCGCTTTTTATTACTACAATCATAGCGTCCTCTCCAAAGTGATCTTGGAAATGTTTTGCAAATCCAAGCGCACAACTAGTTTTGCCACCCTCATTGACGCCAGTAAATCTATGTGCGCCTGGAGTAAGCCCGCCACCTAAAGCTATATCTAGATTAATACTTCCGGATGGTATTTTATAATTTAGGTCTTCAAAGTTATTGAAATGATATTTTTTATTATTTTTGTCAGATAAAAAAGAATTAATCTGATCTAAAGCTTCTGTTTTAGCCATTTAGGAACCTCCTTATTGTTAGTTTATTGATTTTTTTATGTGGGACACTTCCGCCAGATTTTCTTCCAATTCTGTAATTTTTATATTTACTTTCTGGACTCTGACAAAATTCTTTATATTGTTTTTGTATGATTTTTCTACCTTGGTCTGTTTTAAAAAAGAATAACGATTTAATTTTTTCTTTTAAAGAAAATTTTTCCCAAAATAATGGATGTTCATATTTTTTAAGCAGACTATTTAAAATACTATACTGTTTTACGTAATCTTGTTTACAGGTTAAACTTTCTTTTATTAAGAGCTTTTCTAAGACAGTTTTCTTTTTCACCTAGGAAGTATAACATATAAATTATACTATGTCAATACATTATATTTTGGTGGGGAAGATCTAATAAACTTTTGCATTTCATCTTTGTACTCGTGCATTAAGTATTCTTCTTTTTCTATAAGTTCTAGCTTCTTAACTACAGAATGATAGTATTTATGGCTAAGATCAAAGTGCTCGGAAGGTATAACAAATTGATGCACTCTGCCTAGCTTATCCCCAATTGAAACAATTTTTTCTGAGTTATCTAAGACGCAGACGGTTTCAGATAAATTAAAATTTTTAAATAAAGATTTTAATTCTGAAGTATTTTTTGTATCTGCGTAAGTGTTTTTTAAAGAATCTATTAGTTTTTCTTGAGCAGAGACTTCGTCCTTAAGTAATTCAATTTGCTTTTTAATTTGATCTTTGTCTTTTTCTAAATCTACCTTTTGCTTAGCAAGAAATTCAGACTCTTGTTTTAACTTTAATATTTTTTGACTAACTTCATCTTTTTTCTGATTTAAGTTATTTTGTAAAGAGATTACGTTCTCTCTTTCAATTTTTAAAGAATCTTCTTTACCTTTGATTATTATATTTTGTTCTTGTACTTGAGCCTTTTTTGAATTAATTTTATTTTTGATTTCAACCAGTTTAGCGTTATGGTCTAATGATTCTTTTTTTAGTTCATCGAGCTGTTCATGTTTGGATCTTAATTCTCTTTCCATCATTTCTAGCTCTGTCTTTTTTGAGTCTACATCTTCTTCTGTTTTATTATAAAGAACCTCGTAGTTTTCTATTTTGTTTTTAAGATCATTTAATTCCAAGGTTTTTTGTTCAACACCTTTTTTCGCTTCTTCATATTGTTCTCTTATTTTATTGTTAGCTCTTTTAGATACAGGAAAATGTTTTTCAATACTAATGTTTGCAGCGATAACTAAAAGTATAGCTAAGGGGTCGAAAACTAATACAAGAATAATAATGACAATCCTAACTGCTTGGGATATGTCAAACTCTTTGCCCGTAAAGTCAGCGATAGCTTCCGCAACATATTTCACTGGACCAACTTCAGCCTCTAATTGCCTTGCACTATCTGCAAAACCTATTTTGCCTGTTTCTAGTTCATCAATTCTTCCGTAAGCTTCAGAGATTTTAAGATTAAACTCTTCTATTTGAGGTTGGATTGAAGTATCTTTTTGAGAGCTAGATTCTCTAAAATTTGTTATTTTTTCTTCGATAGTATTAATTTTTTTATTTGCAGAATCTCTAAATGAATTTATATTATTATTATAGTTTCTAATTTCATTTGATATTGCCTCTCTTTCAGGAGATTGTTTAGCTTTTAATTCCTCAATTTTTTTCTTTTTGTTAGAAAATAAACCTCCAGAAGAACTTTCTAAATCAGATAAAGCTTCATCCATTTTTGTAATTTTATTATTAGACTCATTAATTCTATTTTGTTCAAAAGCGATATCCTTATTAAGTTGTGATGTTATATCTTTTATTTTTTCATTCTCAGAATCAATATCAAGTCTGCTGGTAGATTGTTTATCTGATATACTAGACTTTAATCTATCTATATTTTCTTGCTGTCGGACTATAAAATCATTCTCTCTGGATATTTTATTATCAATAACTTCTATTTTAGCAATTGTTTTTTCTGTTGTTGTTTGGTGTTCAATATGGGCTTTAGATAAAAAACCAAAAATACCCATACTAGTAATTGCCATAAGAGTCAGGGTAGCAAAACTTAGGTAGCTTTTAATTAATAAAGGAGAGCTTTTCCAATTTCTGTGAAGCCATACTGCAGTAACTATTTTTCCTATTTCAAGCACTCCGCCCATTATAATAACAGATTTCATAGAACCTGGAAAAATTGTAGCTAGACCAATAACACTAAAGTAAGCAGCTATGGAAGAAATGCTTAGTGCGGATAGAATATATAATAAACAAAAAAACATAATTTTATATATTAATATGGGCCGCCTAAATTAGAATTTGGATATCTATCTGACCTTGGGTTTTTACTGTTAACATTATTACCGCTATTTGAATTAGGATAATAGTTTGCGTCATTATCGTTACCATAATAGCCTCGATCTTGTTTTCTCTTGGCTGGATTAAATACTCCTTGGTTGGAATAGTTTGGTTTAGTTAAGCTTGTAGGAGTTTGATTATTTGGGTAATTAATACTCATACAAGAGTATTACACGTATTTTTAAAAATCGTCTTCTAAAGAGCCGCTTTGCTGGTATTCCCTAACCCTTCTTTCAAAGAAATTACCCATGGCTTGTACATCTACTACTTCACCCAGCCAAGGAAACGGGTTTTTGTCGCTAGGAAATCTGTATTCTAGGCCTATAGCTTCTAACCTTCGATTGCCAATGTAATACATATAATCAACGAACATATCTGCGTTCAGCCCTAATATTCCAGTTGGAAGAACGTCATGAGCATATGCAATTTCTAATTCTACAGCTTTTTTAATATGTTCTACAAATTCATCTTGAATTTTTTTAGTCCATATTGTAGGGTTTTGTTCTATTAAGGTATTAATTAAATATGTGCCAAAGGCAATATGAGAGCTTTCATCCCTAAGGGTATACTTGATTTGATCAGAGATTCCTTGCAATTTGTTTTGCCTGCCTAGAGCAAGCAACATTGCAAATCCACTAAAAAAGAAAGTACCCTCACATACAATCCAGTAAGTAAGAAAGTTTCTTAAGATTTCTTGTTTTCCTTCTTTAGAGTGTGGGTTAAAGTCTTGTCTTCCAATGTCGTTTGTAATAGCCATAAGGAAATCATCTTTAGCTTTAATACTGGGAATGTTCTCGTAAGCAGTAAACACTTCATCAATATCTAAATCCAAACTATCGCAAACATATACTACCGTAAGGTTGTGAAGGCTTTCTTCAAACGCTTGACGAAGGATATACTGGCGGCACTCAGCGTCAGTAATATATTTAAAGGCACTAAGAAGAAGGTTATTACCAACCAGAGACTCAGACCCAGCAAAAAATCCAAGGCAGCGTTTAACAAGTAATTTTTCATCTTCTGTAATATCTCCATTTTTCCATTGTTGAATGTCATTTTGCATGGATATTTCTGTGGGCATCCAATTGTTGGCGCAACTTTTTAAGAAAAGATCCCAGGCATATTTATGTTTATGTGGTAGTATTCTGTTTACTCCTGCAATGTTTTCTGTTAAAAGTTCTCCGGTTTTGTCATTCATATTGTTTATATTACAGCATATAACGATTTAAGTCAAGAAAAAGTTTAATCTTTTTTTTCTGGACACATCAATTTTATTAATTGATCCTGTTGTGTTTTTGAGGCTTTGCTCCATTGAAGTGCTATATCTTTTCTTTTTTCTTGTATAGTTTTTTCTTTTTCGCATAATTCTTTTTCTATTTTTTCTAAAAAATCAATAGATATTTCTGAAAGATCAATGTCTAGGTCAAAAGATATTTCTATTAAATCTTCTATTTTGTTAGTCTCTTTAGCTTCTGTAGCGCTTATGAACATCTCTGTAAGTTCTTCGTCTTTTAAGTCTGGGTGAGTTACTTTCGCGATTTCTCTATATAAAGACTTGACTTCATCAGCTTCTGAATCTGTTACTTCTTTTTTTTCTGGTTTATCAGGAGTTTTATCTGGAATAAGTGGGTTTTTGCAGTTAGGGTTATTAGTGCAATATTCTATGATTGCAGCAAACATTTTTTGTTTAGCTTCGGAAAGCTCTTCTTCTAGGATTTCCATTTCTATACTTAAGTATTTGCTTTTATGTTTTAGTCTTAATAGGAATTTATTTTTTTCCGAATTGTTAGTTTTTTTACGTTTACGTTTTTTATTAGAGGATGGCCTGTATTTACCAAGCTCCTCCTTTTCCCATTTTTTAAAAGATTCAAAAAAGTCCATAAGATTTTTTACACAAAAAAACCCCCCTTGCGGGGGGCGTAGTAACTAAACTATCTTTAATTTTAATCAGGAAGCATGCCCCTGAGGCTCTACAGATAGAATAATATCCATGCTGTATCCAGTACCTGCAACGTTATCCGAAAAATCGAATATTGCTGCGGTATGGCTAACGCTCCTCAACTGGCAGATCACGATTGGATCGCCAGAGACATTGTTCTTGATTTGCCCCATAACTTTTGGAGACTGAGCAGCTGTGAAGCCAAACCCAGTATAATCGCAAGTAATGGACTGCGCTCCGCTAGAGATAGCAAAGTTCGATACACGAATATTGTTATCAATTCTTTGTATCGTTCCTTGGATCGATACTTCGGAGGCACTAATTCTTGTTGTAAGGGAAGCGGTTTTGCTGTCCATTTCAACTTCTTCAGCACTTACGCGAGTTGTAAGGGAACCAGCTTTGCTGTCCATTTCAACTTCTTCAGCACTCAAGCGAGTTGTAAGGGAACCAGTCTTGCTGTCCATTTCAACTTCTTCAGCA
>MDTD01199044.1_pt1 | contig 32017 bp, 31 predicted proteins | sample 811221 | NCBI WGS metagenome assembly MDTD01 (sample SAMN05326646, study PRJNA326480) | marine metagenome | isolation source: seawater | place: Pacific Ocean: South West | collected 2011
CGACTTCTTGGTCTTCTTCTTGGTCTTCTTCTTTGCCATGGATCAGAATCCTTTCCTCTGAATGGGCTTGATTGACTGGTACGAGAGGGCTTCCTCGACGCACCCGGGTAGCCCCCACCTGGGAGCGTCGGAGACCCGAATCGCCAGGAAGATACGTGGTCGACTCCCGGCAAACAAGGGATCGAGCCCTGATTTCATAGGGTTTTTTGCATTTGCCGGATTGCCCCGCGGCCCGCGCCTTCATGAAAATCACTTTATTTCAAGTGATTTTCTGACCTCGTCCGACACCCGGCGGGGAAGCGGACGGCAACCGAAGTCATCGGCCGCCCGCTCTCGGTCACAAAAAACCACTGGAATTTACCTGCTTTTCTGAATCAGGCCCGACACCACCGAACCGCCCAACCATCGTTCGCGTCCGGCATCCACCACGGACCGCCGACTGGAGAGCGGTCGAGGAAACGAGAAAACGCCCGCATTTGCGGGCGTTTTCAGGAAGCGGACAGGGCGGGATTCGAACCCGCGGTAGAGGTATAACCCCTACGCCGGTTTAGCAAACCGGTACCTTCAGCCGCTCGGTCACCTGTCCGAGGGATCCGATGATTCTACCACGTGCGGAGCTGCAGCGGGGGGGTCATCCGATCGGGTTTGCCCGGTACCACTCGACGGTCTCACGCAATCCGGCCTCCAGATCGACGGACGCCGTGAATCCCAGATGCTCCCGGGCCCGACCGACGTCGAGATACCGGCGGGGCTGGCCGTCGGGCTTGCTGGTATCCCATTCGACACGCCCTTCGTACCCGACGGCGTCCGCGATCATGGTCGTGAGATCGGCAATGGAGGTCTCCACCCCGGTACCGAGATTGATCGGTTCGCAGGGGACATCGCGCTCGGCGGCCAGCACGATGGCCTCGGCCGCATCGGCGGCGTGGAGGAATTCACGTGTCGGGGTTCCCGTCCCCCAGTTCGAGACCTCCTCGAGCCCGGCGTCCTGGGCCTCCACATAGCGGCGGATGATGGCCGGAATGACGTGGCTCTTCTCCTCCTCGAAGTGGTCGCCGGGGCCATACAGGTTCGCGGGAACCAGTACCGCGCACGGCAGGCCGTACTGACGTCCGTAGGTCTCGCACGCCTCATGCAGCAGACGTTTGGCCATGCCGTAGGGGCCGGTGGCCCCGACGGGCTTGCCGGACCAGATCGAATCCTCGTGCAGCGGCAGAGGAGCATCCTTCGGGTAGGAGCAGGTCGTGCTGATGAGCACGAGCTTGTCGAGTTCCGACCTGCGTCCCTCTTCGAGCAGGGCGAGACCCATCAATGCATTCTCGTAGAGGAACCGGGCGGGATTCTCGACATTGGCACCGATGCCACCGCACGCCGCCGCGAGGTGGATGAGGATGGATGGCGACTGCTCGGCGTAGAGCCGACGCACTTCCGACTGCTCGGTCAGATCGTAGTCGGATGATCCCAGAGGCACGACGTCCGCACCGCGTCCTTCGAACGCCTTGCAGACGTACCGGCCCAGGAACCCGCGGCCCCCCGTCACCACGACCCGACGGCCGGCAAGTTCCAACGCCGTCATGCATTGGCCTTTCGCTGGGCCAGATAGTGATCCACGTACCAGCTCACACAGCGATCGACGGCGTCACGGAACGAATAGCGGGGGGCGTAGCCGAGAGAGGCCAGTTTCCCGATCGCAGGACAACGACGCGGGGTGCCACCGGCCCGGAGTTCTCCGGGTACGACGTTGATCTTGACACCCATGACGTCGCCGATGGTCTCGACCAGATGCCGGATGGACACCTCCTCCTCGGTGCCGACGTGGTAGATACCGCCGTTCTCGCCGTGTTCTCCCGCCAGGAAGGCGCCGCGGGCACCATCGGTGATGTCGCAGAAGGAACGCGTCTCGCTGCCGTCCCCCTGGATGGGGAGATCGATCTCCTTCAGCTCGAGCCCGTTCGACATCTCGACGATGCGTCCGGTGATCTCGGGAATCACGTGCTCGAATCCCATGTCCGGTCCGATGAAATTGTGCGGACGGAAGAGGACGGTCTCGAGCCCACGGAAGCCGCCGTAGTGCAGCGTCAGCAGCTCGCAGGCGATCTTGCCGCCCCCGTAGCTGAACCGGGGATTGGTCACGTCGGGAATCATCAGACGCTCCGCCTCGGTGGTGGGCACATGGCTGGGATTGTTGTAGGTCTCACTCGTGCTGGCGAGGACATACCGGCGAACGCCGCAGTCCAGCGCCGCTTCGAGGGTGTTGAGCGTGCCCTTGACACCCACCTCGAGTACGAGATCCGGCTTTTCGTAGAAGTACCTCGTGCCGTTGATGTAGGCCAGATGCCAGACGACCTCGCATCCGGCGGTGGCCTCGCGAACCGCGTCGGCATCGCGCACGTCGCCGTCCACCAGCTGGACCCGGTCGCCGAAGCGCTCCAGTCGGGCGGGGCGGCCACGGGAATGGTCGTCCATCACGACCACCTCATGGCCCGCGCCGAGAAGTTCCTCGCAGAGCTGCGAGCCGAGGAATCCACTGCCTCCGGTCAAGAGAACCTTCATGACGACACCTCCGCCTTCACAAGATCACCGGCCTGATAGAAGATCTGATCGATTCCACCGACATTCCAGATGTCGGCAACCCACGCTTCCGGTCGATTCCGACCCAGTTCGAGCAGGACCTCGTGGTACCCGGTGTGGTTGGTGGCCACGAAGACGCAGTCGACGTCCTCCAGCGCGTCGTTCACGGGCCAGTTCCGCAACGGCGTCGAGGCGGAGGGCTCGTGGATGGGATCGGCGAGGTTGTGGTCCGAGATCCGGATCTCCATCGGCAGCTGGCGTTCGATGTACCGGCAGAGCTTCGGGACCAGACTGTCCCGGATGTCGTCGGTATCGGCCTTGAACGAGAACCCCAGCACGGCCACACGGTGATCGTGGATGGTGGCACGCTTCATGAGCTGGTCGACCAGCATCGCCGGCGTGAACTCGTTCATCTTCCAGGCCGACAGGAGCATGTCCGGGTAAGCGCTCCACTCGTTGATCATTCCGAAGTCCTTCCGCAGGCACGTGCCGGCGGTGAACCCGGGCATGGCCAGGTTGCAGCGGGGATAGTCGTGATTCGCAAGACGCCGCGTCTCGTAGATGTTCGCTCCGAAATCATCCGCGATCAGGGCGAACTGGTTCGCCACCGCGAAGTTGATGTAACGGGAGATGTTGTTGAACAGCTTCACGAGCTCGGCCGTGATGAAGTCGGTCCGAAGGATCTCCGGAGCCAGCTTCCCGAAGAGCTCCGATGCGGAATCGATGCTTCGCTCGTCCTCGCCGCCGACGATCTGCGGCAGGGACCGGAGTTCGGTGTGGGCAAGGCCCTCCGCGATCCGCTCGGGGCAGAAGGCGAGGAGGATGTCCTCCCCGACCTTCATGTCGGTGTTGCGTTCGATCCACTTCTTGACGTAGGACGTCGTGCCCGGTGCGACCGTACTGCGGAGAATGACCGTCTGTCCCTTGCGGAGGTACGAACCGAGACTGGCCAGCACCCGTTGGATCTGGGACAGATCGGTCTCGATGTGATTGTGCAGCGGTGTACCGACGGTGATCACCAGATGGCTGCTGCTGGGGACCACATCGGCGGGGGAGGCGTGGACGATGAATTCCTTCCGGGCGATGATCTCGTCGTACCCGGGCTCGTGGAACGGCATCCGGCCGTCATTGACAGACTCCCGCATGTTGGAATCGATATCGACCCCGGTCGCCCGCACGCCGGCGTCCACCAATGAAAGACCAAGGGGCAGCCCCACACGGCCGGTCCCGATGATGCAGACGTCGTATTCGAACATGACTTCGTTCGTCCTTTTTCGTAATCGGGCATGGTGTGCCCGGAATGATCAGAAATCCTTGAATTCCGCATACTAGCAATCGGCTGATTGGCAGGTGAACTGTGATTCCGAACCGGATTGATTTGAAGTCAAAATCTCGAGATTGGACCGATCGGCCCCCCCGAGCCTTCTCCCGGCCGCGATGGACCGAGATAGAATGGCGTGCAACCCCATTGGAGGCAGCGAGATGGCCACTCAAAGCACCACTACGGTCCAGAAGCCGATCAACATTCGGAAGTGGGTCGAGGACCATCGGAACGACTTTCGACCTCCGGTCGGGAACAAGTACCTCTACCGCGGTGAGGATTTCTTCGTGATGGTGATCGGCGGCCCCAACGCCAGGAACGACTTCCACAAGACCGGTTCCGAGGAATACTTCTTCCAGCTCGAGGGAGACATCTGCGTCCAGACGATCGAGGACGGCCGGATCGTCAACCACCTCGTCCGGGAAGGGGAGACCTTCTTCATCCCCCCCAACGTTCCGCACGCCCCGCACCGACCACCGGGGACCGTGGGCGTCGTCGTGGAGCGGAACCGGCCGGCCGGCGAAACCGAGCACCAGCAGTTCTACTGCCCGAACTGCCACGAGATGGCGTGGGACGAGGAGTTCGACTGCGCCGACATCGTGGAGCACTTCAGGGATTCCATGGAGGCCTTCTGGGCCGATCCAGCTCGCTCCACGTGCACCCACTGCGGCACCAGAATCGGAAAGCCCGGCCCCGTCGAGCGAATCGAGGTCGGCGAGGACGTCACCATCCTTCGATGCGGAGAAGAATCGTGAACGCCTCCAGACCACTTCGAATCGACATGCACACCCACATTCTTCCGAGAACGTGGCCCGATCTGCACGATCGCTACGGATACGGAGAATGGATCCAGCTCAACCACCACGAACCCGGCAGGGCCGAGATGCATTCGGGAGGCACCGTATTCCGCGTCATCGAGGAGAACTGCTGGGACCCCGCCGTTCGCCTGGCCGACATGGATCACACCGGGATCGACAGCCAGGTCGTCTGCACCATTCCGGTGCTCTTCTCGTACTGGGCGAAACCTAAGGACACCCTCGATTTCTCGCGGATCCTGAACGACGACATCGCGAACACCACCCGTTCGCATCCGGGCCGCTTCATCGGCCTCGGTACCATCCCCATGCAGGATACGGACCTGGCGATCTCGGAACTCGAACGGTGCGTGAAGGAACTCGGCTTCCCGGGCGTCCAGATCGGATCGAACATCAACGAACGAAATCTCGACGAAGATGCGTTCTTCCCCATCTTCGAAGCCGCCCAGGATCTTGACGCCTGCATCTTCGTGCACCCCTGGAAGATGCTGGGACAGAACCGCACCCGGGACCACTGGCTGACGTGGCTGGTCGGCATGCCGGCGGAGACCTCACTGGCCATCTGCTCCCTGGCGATGGGAGGGGTCTTCGAGCGCCTTCCCAACCTGCGATTCGGATTCGCCCACGGCGGCGGCAGCTTCCCTCTGACGGTCGACCGCATCGACCATGGATTCGAGGCACGCCCCGACCTGTGCCAGACACGAACCAAGACCCCACCGAGCCTGATGATGAACCGGATCTTCGTCGACTCCGCGCTGCATGGGCCGGAATCACTCCAGTACGTCATCAGCCGGTTCGGCGCCGACCACGTCTGCCTCGGCAGCGACTACCCGTTTCCGCTGGGAGAACCGAATCCGGGCAGCACGATCGACGATCTCCAACATCTCAGCGATCACGACCGCAGCCGACTGCTCTCGGGTACCGCAATGGAGTTCCTGGGACTGTCCGCGGACGAGCTCCTGCGCAGCCTGAATGCCGAGGCGGGCACGGCATGACCTCGACCGGACAGGATCACAGCCTGCTTGCCGACGCCCGTCGACTCGACGCCGAGGCAGCCGTACCGTCCCACCGGCATGCCTTTCACATGCCGCGCACCCAAGACGGTGATGAGGCGATCTACTTCTGCGGCAACTCGCTTGGGCTGCAGCCGCTGGCTACCGCCGCCCACGTACAGGAAATCGTCGACGACTGGCAGCGACTCGGCGTGGGCGGCCATCGCAACGCCCGGTCGCCCTGGTACTCGTACCACGAGATCTTCCGCGAGCAGGGGGCCCGACTGGTCGGCGCCCGTTCCGGCGAGGTGGTCATGATGAACTCCCTCACCGTCAACCTGCACCTGCTGTTGACGAGCTTCTATCGTCCCACGGGCCGTCGAAACCGCATTCTCATGGAATCTCCGGCCTTCCCATCCGACGTCTACTGCGTCAGATCGCACCTCGAGGCCCGGGGCCTCGATCCCGATGACCATCTCATCGTGGTTGGACCGAGGAACGGCGAGGACTGCCTTCATACCAGCGACATCGTGGCGTGCATCGAAGAGGCCGGCGACACGCTGGCCACGGTCATGATGGGCGGGGTGAACTTCCTGACCGGCCAGGTCCTCGATCTGCCCGCCATCACGGACGCCGGCCACCGCGCGGGGGCGACCGTCGGCTTCGATCTCGCCCATGCGGTCGGAAACATCCCCATGAAACTCCACGAGTGGAACGTGGACTTTGCCGCCTGGTGCTCCTACAAGTATCTCAACAGCGGTCCGGGTGCCGTCGCCGGCGTGTTCGTGCATGAACGACACGGATCAGATCCCGAGCGTCCCCGTCTGGCCGGATGGTGGGGCAACGACCCCGATACGAGGTTTCGCATGCATCTGGAAGACCGCTTCGTGCCGGTCCCCAACGCCGAAAGCTGGCAGATCAGCAACCCGCCGGTCCTGGCCATGGCACCTCTGCGGGCTTCGCTGGATCTGTTCGACTCGATCGGCATGGATGCCCTGCGTGCACGATCCCTGGAACTCACCGGCTACCTTCGACGACGGCTCGAGTCCGTGCCGGGTCGGAGCTACCGCATCACGACGCCTTCGGACCCCTCGGCCCACGGCTGCCAACTCTCGATCATCGTGGACGGGGACGCCGAATCCGCCTTCCGCACCATCGAGTCCATGGGCGTCGTGGGGGACTTCCGTCCCCCCGCGACGATTCGAATCGCTCCGACTCCGTTGTACAACACCTTCGAGGACTGCCATCGGTTCGCGTCCATGATGGCCGATGCCTTTGGATCCGATTCGTGAGCCGACCGCGTCACATCATCATCATCGGAGGCGGCCTCGCGGGGCCGCTCCTGGGCTGCCTGCTGGCCGACCAGGGATCCGAGGTCACGATTCTCGAGCGACGCGGCGACCCCCGGGCCGACGGCTACGACGGCGGCCGCAGCATCAATCTGGCCCTCTCGGCCCGCGGCATCGAGGCCCTGGCCCGGATCGGGCTCGACGATGCCGTGCTCCGGACCGTGGTTCCGATGCAGGGGCGGATGATGCACGACCCGGAGGGTCGCACCTCCTTCTCCCCGTACAGCGTCATTCCGGGTGAAACGATCAACTCGGTTTCCAGAGGACACCTGAACTGCATGGTGCTCGACGCGGCGGAGGCCCGCACTGCGGTCGCCCTTCACTTCGACGTCGAATGCACCTCCATCGACGTCGACCGATCGAGGGTCTCCTACCGTACGCCGGATGGCTCCGAGCACACCCTGGATTCGGACCTTGTGGTCGGTGCCGACGGGGCCGGTTCAATGGTTCGAGCCGCCATGGACCAGCGCGAGCGGACGGATGACGGAACGGAGTTCATCGAATCCGGCTACAAGGAACTCACGATTCCCGCCGGCCCCGACGGCAGTTTCCAGTTGCGCCCCGATGCCCTGCACATCTGGCCCCGCGGCCACTACATGCTGATCGCGCTTCCCAACGAGGACGGCTCGTTCACCTGCACCTGCTTCTGGCCGCACGAGGGACCGGAGAGTTTCGCCGCCGTCCAGACCCCGGAGGAGATCACCTCCTTCTTCCGCACCAACTTCGCCGATGCCGCCGAACTCATGCCGGATCTGGTCGAGGAGTACCTGCGCAATCCCGTCGGCCCCCTCGGAACGGTGCGGTGCCGGAGGTACCACCATCGCGATTCGGCCGTGCTGATCGGCGACGCGGCGCACGCCATCGTTCCGTTCTTCGGGCAGGGCATGAACGCCTCGTTCCAGGACTGCCTTCGACTGGCCGACTGCATCGCCGGCCACCACACGATGCGGGAGGCCCTCGAATCCTACGACGCGCTGCAGCGACCGGACGGAGACGCCATCGGGCAACTGTCCCTCCGCAACTTCATCGAAATGCGGGATCACACCGCATCGCCCGCCTTCCGACTGCTTCAGCGCTTCAGGAAGAGACTCAATCGCATGTTCCCCCGGTGGTACGTTCCGCTCTACAACATGGTGTCGTTCACGACGATTCCGTACACTAGGGTCATCACCATCGATCGAAGACGCAGATGGTCCGTGCTGGCGATTGCGTTCCTCACCGTCCTGACCCTCGGCTTCCTCGTGACCTGAACGCCCAATCGAGAATCACATGCCTGACGCCCCGCAGACCGGACAACTCGATTACGCAACCTACCTCGAACTGCCGACCATGCTCACGCTGCAGACGCCGCAGTCCAGTCCGGCCGAGCACGATGAGATGCTGTTCATCGTGATCCACCAGGTGTACGAACTCTGGTTCAAGCAGATCCTCCACGAACTCGACCTGGCCGGAGTCCGGTTCCGGGAGGGTGATCTCTGGAGCGTGGCCCACATCCTCAAGCGCGTCCGGATGATCCTCAAGACCCTGGTCAGCCAGATCGACATCCTCGAGACCATGACCCCGTCCTCCTTCGTGTCGTTCCGCGATCGCCTCGACACGTCGTCCGGATTCCAGTCGATGCAGTTCAGATGCATCGAATTCCGTCTGGGAGTGAAGCGGGAGCAGGTGCTGAAGTACCTTCCGGAGGGTCTGCACGGTCGCGACGAGGCGTTGAACCGATTCCACGGCCCCTCGGTCGTCGACGACTTCCACGCCTTCCTGGCCACCCAGGGCCTCGACGTCCCCGACGACCTGCTCACGCCCGACACGGAACGGCGTTACGAGGGAGACGAGCGGATGCAGGACCTGATCCTGCTTGCCCACGAGACCCGACCGGAACTCGACATGCTGTTCGAAACGATGCTCGACATCGACGAAGGGCTGCAGGAGTGGCGGTACCGACACGTCCAGCTGGTCCGACGCACCATCGGCAACAAGCACGGCACCGGCGGTTCCCCCGGGGTGCCGTATCTCGAGCGGACCCTCTTCGAACCGGCCTTTCCCGATCTCTGGGCGATCCGACACCGCTTCTGATCCCCGATGCCGCTGCACGAACGCAACTGGTACCGGATCCTTTCGTCCGTCCTCGCCATGCTGGCGGGCATCGGACTCGTGCGTTATTCCTACTCACCGCTCATTCCAGCGATGCTCGACCAGCATTGGATCAGCGCATCCGAGGCCGGATACATCGGCACCCTCAACTTCGTCGGCAACCTCGTTGGTGCCATCTTCTGCGCGGCCCTGGCCAGACGGTGGTCCGCAGGACGGGTCTGCCGATGGTCGATGCTCATCGGCCTGGTCAGCGTGCTGGGATCGGGCTTCGACCTTGGATTCGTCTGGCTGTGCGGATGCCGGTTCCTCGCCGGACTCACCGCCGCAGGAACGATGATCCTGGCTCCCGTCATCGCGGTCTCGGGAATCCGCCGCGCACTCCGCAGTACGGTGATCGGCACGGTCTTCGTCGGCGCGGGAGCCGGAGTCATCGGAATGAGCCTCCTGCTGCCGTTCTTCATCGCCGGCGGACCGGCGGGGGGGTGGTGGTTCACGGCCGCACTGGTTCTGGCGTGCATCATCCTCTCGTGGGCGGGCCTGTCCCCCCTGGTCCCCACGGATCACCCCGAAACGAACGAACCACCGCATGCCTTCTCCCGCTGGACGATGTGGACCTTCTTCGTCGCGTACCTCCTGGCCGCGGTGGGGATCGTTCCCCATTCGATCTACCTGTCGGCCTACGTCCACCAGGCCCTGGAGCAGCCTGTCGCCTTCAGCACCATGGTCTACGCGATCTACGGCGGCGGCGTGCTCGTCGGTGGACCGGTCTTCGGTTGGCTGGCCCGTGTCGTCGGATCGCGATGGGCCCTCATCACATCGGTTCTCTGCGGTCTCGCGGCCGTCGGGCTGGTGCTTTCCACCGCGTCCCTGTGGTTCGTCGTCGCCTCCGGAGCACTGCTGGGTGCGGGTCAGATGGGAATCGCCGCCGGCACGACGCACTACGCATTGCAGCTCGTGGGCCCCGCCCGCCATACGGCATGGTGGGGCCGGCTCACCATCGGCTTCAACATCGGACAGGCCGCCGGCGCATTGGGAATGGGCGCCATGCTTCACGCCAAACTCGGATACCTTGCCGGCTTCTGGATGGGAGCGGGCTCGTTCGCAGCATCGGCCATCCTGCTCTTCTTCGTACGACCATCCAACGAAGGACGGACCCCATGACCCTGATCGACATCACCCACGAGATTCATGCCGGACGCACCAGCGTCTGGCCGGGCGACACGCCACCCTCGCGGGAGTTCCTCATGCAGATCGGGGACGGCGACTCCGTCACGCTCTCCACCCTGCGAAGCACCGTCCATCTGGGCACCCACGCCGACGGCCCGTGCCACTACGCGGTCGATGGCGAAGGAATCGATGCCATGCCGCTCGACCACTACATCGGAGCATGCCGGGTCGTACGGGTGGATGTCCCGCCGCGATCTCGGGTCACGGTCGAGGATCTGGGCGATGCTCCGATCGACTGCCCCCGGATCCTCATCGACACCGGCACCTTCCGAACCCTCGACGACTTCAACGAGGACTTCGCCGCCCTGTGCCCCGGACTCGTCGATCACCTCGCCGCACGAGGGGTCGTCACGATCGGCCTGGACAGCCCCAGTGTCGACATCATCGACGACGCCGACATCCAGTCCCACGGTCGCTGCCGGACGCACGGCATGGCGATTCTCGAAACCCTCCGCCTCGCCGACGTCACTCCGGGCCGATACGAGCTGCTGGCCCAGCCGCTTCGCCTGGCCGCCTTCGACGCATCACCGGTCCGCGCCGTCCTTCGTACGATCCAGACCCCCGAATCGGAATAATCGGAACACATTTGGGCTCATTGGGATTTTTCCTCGGGACGTGGGCAATCCACACGTAGGATGAAATCACGATGAGAGGTCCCTGCCCCCAGCAAGGAGCAGCCTGCAGCCTGGTCCGAACGGCCCCGGTGCTCTTCGGTGCATGGCTCATTGCATCGGGATCCGTGACCCTCGCAGACGTCGATCTCGAGCCCCTCCGCCAGTATCCGACCGGTCTCTATGCAACCGGGGTGTTCGCCGCCGACCTCGATGGCGATGGCCACCCCGATCTGGCCCTCTCCAACCGCGGCACCGACGACATCACCATTCGTTTCAACAACGGGCAGGGCTTCTTTCCCACCCGGATCGATGTACCGACCGGGGCGGGCCCCCGATACGTCGACGGGGGCGACTTCGACGGTGACGGCGACATCGATCTGTGCACTCCGGACTACAACAACGACACCGCCACCGTGCTGCGCAACGATGGAAACGGCCAGTTCACCATCACCCACCAGTTCCCGCTCAACAGAACCGTCTTTCTGTGGACGGACGATCTGGATGTCGACGGCAATCTCGACATGGTGGTGCTGCAGTGGGACTCCGCGGCCGATCCGCCCAGTCAGAACCCCGCCCTGATGACGCCGTTCTGGGGAACGGGAACCGGGGACTTCATCGAGGGCACTTCGGCCTACATCGGCCGGCAGCCGCGGGGCGGCGCGTCGGCGGATCTCAACGGAGACGGCGTCCCCGACGTGGTCACGGCCAATCTCACCTCCGGCAATCTGAGTCTGGTGCTCGGGGCCGGCAATCGGCAGTGGGAGGATTCCGTTTCGATCGACGTCGGCGGCTATCCGAGGTATCTCACCCTCGACGACCTCGACGACGACGGCGACATCGACATCGCGGCGATCAGCAAGGACTCCAACGAATGCTGGATCCTGCACAACGACGGGGAGGCGAACTTCACGGTCGTCCAGACCAGCCCGACGAACAATCTTCCCCATAGCATCGCCTCCGACGATCTCGACCTCGACGGCGACATCGATGTCGTCGTGACCCACGTGGGATCCCCATGGTCGATCCTGTTCCTCAACGACGGCACCGGACTGTTTCCGACCACGCAGACCGCCCGGATGCCGACCGGCCCCGCCGAGGTGGAACTTGCGGACCTCGACGGTGATGGCCGGCCCGATCTGATCTCCGCCAACGTCAACAGCGCCGACCGCGGCCTGAGCGTCCTGCTGCAGGGAGACTGCGCTCTCGTCGATGACTGCAACGGCAACGGCATCCATGATTCGTGCGAATCCGAAGACGACTGCAACCTGAACGGTGTCCCCGATCAGTGCGAGATCGACTCGGGAACCGCCTTCGACATCGACGGGGATGGAATCATCGATTCCTGCCAGAACGACTGCAACGAAAACGGACTTCCGGATGAGTGGGAGATTGCATCCGGCCTCGCGGGCGACTGCAACGGAAACCTCACGCCGGACGACTGCGACTGGTCGAACCCCGGCGACTGCGACGGAGACGGCATCATCAACGGTTGCGAAGTGGACGAGAATCAGGATCTGCTGCCGGACGACTGCCAGTGCTACGCCGACCTCGACGGCAACCAGGCCGTGGATGTCCTCGATCTGCTGGAGGTCCTGTCGCAGTGGGGCACGATCCTCGAACCGCGCGATCTGCCGCTGACGGCCGACTTCGATCTATCCCAGACGGTGGACATCTTCGATTTCCTGCTGCTTCTGAATCGGTGGGGGGCGTGTCCGCCGCCACTTCCCACCGAAACCGGCGCCTGCTGCACCGCATTCGGACCGTGCATCACCATGACTGAGATCCGGTGCGAACTGACGCTGGGCACCTACCTTGGCGATGGATCCACCTGCAACGGCATGGCATGCCCGGACCAACCCTGATTCGCTCAGGAATCCAGGCAGGCGACCGCCTTGACCTCGACCGCGATCGGGGTCGGCAGGCGATTGATCTCGATGGTCGTCCGCGTCGGATTGGGATTGCCGGGGCCCGCGAAATGCTCCGCGTACACGCGGTTGTAGACCTCGAAGTCCCGCTCCATGTCGACGAGAAAGACGAGCACGTCGACCAGATCCTCCCAGCGACCGCCCGCATCCTCGAGCACCGCCCGCACGTTGGCGAAACAGGACCGGCACTGGGCCTCGATGTCCACGGAGGTGACAGTGCCATCCTCGTCCATCGTGACGCCGGGAATCTTGTCCGTGCCTCTGGACCGCGGCCCGACTCCGGACAGGAAGAGCAGGTTCCCCGCCCGGCGTGCGTGGGGGTACGCACCGACCGGCTCGGGAGCTCGATCCGAGTTGTGTTCCGAGTTCGTCATGACGTCGTCCCCTCCGCCGTGCAGACGGTCTTGGCTTCGGTGAAGAAGTGCATCGCCTCTTCGCCACCTTCCCTGCCCACGCCGCTGTGCTTCACACCTCCGAACGGAACCCTGAGATCCCGCAGGAGCCAGCAGTTGACCCACACTGTACCGGCGTCGATGGCCTTCGCCATGCGGGTCGCCCGCTCGTCGCTCCCAGTCCAGACGCTGGCGGACAATCCGTAGTTGGTCCCATTGGCGAGCTCCATCGCCTCCTCTTCGGTGTCGAACGGCGTGACCGTGATCACCGGTCCGAAGATCTCCTGCTGGTTGGTCGCACCATCCATCGGGACCCCCGTGATCACCGTGGGCTCGTAGAAGAAGCCCTCGCGACACCGTTCGGGAAGCGAATCCGGTGCACGCCCCCCGCAGAGCACCTCACCCCCTTCGGCACGCGCCAGTTCGACGCACGCGGCGATCTTGTCACGATGGGATGCGGACACCAGGGCGCCCTGCTGGGTCCGCTCGTCGAGCGGATCTCCGATGCGAAGTCGGCCGGCACCCTCGACCAGTTCGGCCACCACCCGGTCATGGATGGGCCGATGCACGAGGACCCGGGATCCGCACAGGCAGATCTGCCCCTGATTGGCGAACGAACTGCGGAGACTCGTGGCCAGGGCCAGCTCGAGGTCGGCGTCCTCGAACAGGATGTTGGGGTTCTTGCCACCCAGTTCAAGGGACAGCTTCTTGAACATCGGAGCCGCCTTCGCCGCAATCCGCGCTCCCGTCGTGGTACCACCGGTGAATGAGACCGCCGGAATCTCGGGGTGCCCGACGATCGACTCGCCGACCTGCGATCCCAGACCGTGGACGATGTTGAGCACGCCCGGAGGAAAGTTGATCTCCGACGCCAGCTGGCCTAGCCTCGCTGCCGTGACCGGCGTGAGTTCCGAGGGCTTGGCCACCACCGTGTTGCCGGCGGCCAGCGCGGGCGCAATCTTCCAGGTGAACAGGTAGAGCGGCAGATTCCACGGCGAAATGAGCCCCACGACCCCGATCGGATCCCGGTGGACGATGTTGGATGCCTGGGTTCCGGTCCGATAGAGACGAGATCGGTCCTCGCCTGCGGCATCGGCGAAGAAACGGAGATTCGCGACGGCCCGTGGAATGTCGACCGTACGAGCGAGGCCGATGGGCTTGCCGTTGTCGATCGACTCCAGTCTCGCGAGCTCCTCGCCATTGGCTTCGACGGCGTCGGCGAGCCGATGCATCCATCGTCCTCGCTCCGCCCCGGTGCAACCGGACCAGGAAGGATGGGCGGCATTCGCCGCCTGCCAGGCCAGATCGACATCATCCGAATCACTCGATGCGATCCGGCCGAGCAGCGCCGCCGTGGCCGGCTCGATGTTGTCCAGCCATCGGCCGTTGACCGGTGGTCGCTGCTCGCCGTCGATGGTGTTCAGCACATCCTTCATGTCAGTTGGCCGCAAGCCGCCCGCCGTCGACGGGCAGATTGACGCCGCTGACGTAGGCGGCGGCGGGGGAGGCCAGGAATGCGCACACCGATCCGATTTCCGATGGGTCGGCGAAGCGGCCGGCGGGAATCGTCGACCGCCAGGCATCGGCCACGGCCTCCGCGGTCGTGCCCTCCCGCTGCGCCCGACCCTCCATGAGTGATCCCAGCCGGTCGGTACCGACGTACCCGGGAAGGATGTTGTTGACCGTGATGCCATCGGGCCCGAGTTCCGAGGCGAGAATCCGCATCCAGTTGCCGATGGCCCCCCGCACGACGTTCGAGACCCCCAGCCCGCTGATGGGCATGATCACGGAAGTCGAGACGATGTTGATGATTCGTCCGTACCCCTCGGAACGCATCCCGGGAACGACCGCCTGCGCCAGGGCCTGGGACCCGAGCACATGGGGAGTCAGCCCGGCCAGAAACTCCTCCGGCGTCGCCTCGATCGCCGGTCCGGCCTTGGGACCGCCGCTGTTGTTCACCAGCACGTGCAGGGGACCGAACCGCTGCACATGCTCCGAGACGAGACGCCCCGCTTCGGTCCAGTCGGAGAGATCCGCCACCAGGGCATGATGATCCCCATCCCCGAGCGTCGACCGGACGGACTCCAGGCTGGAGGCCTTTCGCGCCAGCACGGTCACGGATGCGCCGGCGGCGGCGAGCGCCACGGCGCAGGCACGTCCGATTCCCTGCGAAGCCCCGCAGACCAGGGCACGACGACCGGCGAGCGACATGTTCATCTGTTTCTCCATGAGAGGGGTCCGGGAGGTGTAGACTACATCATTCCATGGCCACTTCGCCCCACACCACCCGCCACGGCACCGCCGCCCGACTCGCCCAGTTCGGCGAGAGCGTCTTCTCCGAGATCTCCCGTCTGGCCGCCCGGCACAACGCCGTGAACCTGGGCCAGGGCTTCCCGGACTTCGACGGCCCGGAGTTCGTGAAGGATGCCGCCATCCGGGCGATCCGGGACGGCCACAACCAGTACGCCCCGATGACGGGCATCCCGGCACTGCGGGAAACCATCGCCGGTCGATTCCATGCGGAGACCGGACTCTCCATCGATCCCGACCAGTGGGTGACCGTCACCTGTGGATGCACGGAGGCGATTGCCGCCACCCTCGTGGGTCTGACGAATCCCGGGGACGAGGTCATCGTCCTCGAGCCGTTCTACGACTCCTACCCGGCCTGCCTGGCCATGACGGATGCGATCCCGCGATTCCTTCCGATTCGCCCCCCCGATTTCCGTCTCGATGTCGATGCCCTGCGGGCCATGGTCAACGAGCGCACGCGGTTCATCATGGTCAACACCCCGCACAATCCGTGCGGGAAGGTGTTCTCGCGCGACGAGCTGGACTCGATCGCAGACATCGCCATCGAGCATGACCTCATCGTCGTCATGGATGAGGTCTACGACCGCCTGGTCTTCGAGGGTGAACACATCTACATGGCATCAAGACCGGGCATGGCCGAACGCACCATCAGTCTCCGGTCGCTGGGCAAGACCTTCTCGCTCACCGGATGGAAGATCGGATGGGCCGTTGCGCCGCCGCACCTGACCGCCGGCATCCGCTCCGCGCACCAGTTCTTCACCTTTGCCGTCGGCACCCCGTTCCAGCATGCCACCATCGCGGCCCTGGAGGCGCCCCAGTCGTACTTCGACACCTTCACGTCGGAGTACCGGGCCAGGCGGGACCTTCTCTGCACCGCCCTGGCCGACGTGGGATTCGACGTCTACACCCCGGCGGGAACCTACTTCGTGCTGGCCGATCACACCCGATTCGGGTTTGCCGACGACGTCCAGTTCTGCCGACATCTGGCCAGCGAGGTGGGGGTCGCCGCCATCCCACCCAGCGCCTTCTACCACGATCCGGCCGAGGGGCGTGATCTGGTGCGATTCGCCTTCTGCAAGTCGACCCCGGTCCTGGAGGCCGCAATCGACCGCCTGCAGGCCCTCAGGGGTTGATGAGCCCCCTTGGCAGGCCGTCGTGGATCGCTACAATGATCGATTCACACGCTCCGGCCCAAGTGCGATCACCCGCCCCGGAGGCAAACGACCCAGGAGGTCACCCGTGTACGCCATCGTTGAAGACAGTGGTTCCCAGATCAAGGTCCAGACCGGAGACGTGATCGACGTCGACCGTCGTGAGCTGGCCGACGGAGCCAAGACCATCACGTTCGATCGTGTCCTTGCCCTGAAGTCCGGTGACGGACCGGCCACCCTCGGCACGCCGTACATCGACGGCGCATCCGTGACGGCCGAGATCATCGAGGAACGCCTCGACGTCAAGATCGACGTGATCAAGTTCAAGCGTCGCAAGGGATACAAGCGGAAGAGGGGACATCGCCAGAAGATGCTCCGCGTCCGCATCGGTGAACTGGGCGGCAAGAAGAAGACCGCCAAGAAGTCCACCAGCAAGAAGAAGACGACCAAGAAGACCGACACGGAGTGATCCGTCAGTCGAGCCGTACGAACATCGTCCTGCCGAATGCATCGGTGACGAGCTGTGCCGTGGCATCACGCACCAGTCCGGCCAGCCTCTGATCGCACTCGCCGTTGAATGTTCCGGCCAGTTCGGCGGGGGACAGCAGATCGACGAAGCCGTCGGTCGCTTCCGCCAACTGGAGTGTGACCCCCTCGACGTCGAGAATCATCGAAGCGCTTTCCGGGGTGCCCAGCGGGTATCCGAAGCCACCGCCTTCGTACACGCCGTATTCGCCATTGGAGATCAGGATGTACCGGACCGAGAGGTTCGTGGCCTCGAAGTCGATCGGGGTGTAGCCGGGACGGGGCGTCCACAGCAGTTCGATGTGCAGGATCTGTCCGGTCTCGACCGAGCCGCTGGTGAGGTCGGCGAGCGGCACATCGGTCAGCCAGATCGAACCCTCCACGTACGGATCCGTCGAGCAGACCGCGAGGTCGAAGTTCGATGCGAGGTGCACCGGATTGGCCGAGACCGATTCGACCCGCATTCCGGTCGTGATGCCGCCGACCCAACTGTAGGCGGTGTGCACGTAGGAACAGCCTCCGACGACCGCACCCAGCAGCATGGCCAGGAGGACCGCCCGGGCCGTGCCGACGGACCGCGGGGAGGGGGGGAGGGGGGCACCTGATTCGTGGAGGGAGATGGGCACGGGTTGATTGTACAGAAGCAGGTCCGGAACGGCTGACGCGGGTAGGATTCACCATTCATGGATACTCGAGACGACAACCCCACCCCGGCCTGGACGCCGGCGGACCTGAAGGACGATCCTCACCACGCCCCGGACAAGGCCGGCCGGGTCCGCCGCATGTTCGATGCCATCGCGGGGCGCTACGACCTCAACAATCGCGTGCACTCCTTCGGCCGTGACCAGTCCTGGCGGCGAAAAGCGGTCAAGATGGCGGACATCGGGCCCGCCGACCACGTCCTCGACGTCGCCTGCGGCACCGGCGACCTGACCTTCGCCCTCGCCAACCGGAATCCGACCTCGGTCCGGGGGATCGACTTCTCCGCCGGCATGCTCGAGATCGCGGACCGCAAGGCACCCCGTCACGACGGTACCCCCGCGACGTTCACGCGTGGCGACGCCATGAACCTCGAGCTGCCCGACGAATCCTGCACCGTGGTCACCATCGCCTTCGGCATCCGGAACGTGACCGATCCCGCAGTGGCCATCGCCGAGTTCCATCGAGTCCTCGCCCCCGGTGGTCGACTGGTGATCCTCGAGTTCAGCCAACCGTCGAATCCCCTGGTCCGCTTCGGAGCGGACCTCTACAACCATCGCATCATGCCTCTGACGGCGACGCTGCTGTCCGGCGACCGCAGTGGCGCGTATCGCTACCTGCCCCGATCGATCGAATCATTCGCCACGGCCGGTGAGCTGGCTGCGATCGTCGACCGGGCGGGTTTCGAATCGGTGACCCAGCGGCCCCTGACCTTCGGGATCTGCACCCTGACCCACGGGATCAAGCCCGGGGCTTCTCGTTGATGAATCGAAGCTGGATCTGGTGCCGAACGCCCTCGGGCTCGTAGCGGAACTCGATCGATCCACCCAGTTCGTGCGTGACGAACCCCTCGATGAGTCCGGTTCCGGTTCCGGGCGAGACCTCGCCGCTCAAGGTCGGACCACCGGATTCCCTCCAGTAGATCGACAGTCGCCGTGCACCATCCGGATCGACCTCGGGAGTGGACCAGAGTACGTGCACGACGCCGCCATCGGACCACGCCCCGTACTTCAGTGAGTTCGCCATCAGTTCCTGGAAGACCATGCCGCACGCGGTGGCCTGCTGCGGCGGCACCAGCACCGCCGGATTCTGTTCCATCTCCAGGGTGCCCTTGGCCCCCGGTGGAACCAGCAGCCGGATCATGGTGGACAGATCGATCGGATCCCAATGCTCCTGGGACAGCATGGAATGCACCACCGACATGGCGTGCACCCGCCCCCGGATCGACTCGGCAAAGTCCTCGATGCCCGAGCAGTTCTGCTGACTCAGGGTAATGAGCGAAGCGAGACCGGCAAGATTGTTCCGCACCCGGTGATCCAGTTCACGAAACAGCATGCGCTGGGAATCGCTCGACTGGGTCAGTTCCTCCGAAAGTCCCTGCAGGCTCTGGATCTGCTCGGACACCCGGACCCGCATGGATTCCATGGCATCCGCGAGATGGCCGAACTCCGTCTGCGAATCGACCATGATGGGGGAGTGGAGATCCCCGCCGGCCAGTCGTGCGGCCTGCTCATCCAGGCTCTTCAGCGGTCGTCCGATCACGCGATTGAGCACGTAGACCAGGGACGTGCTGACGAAGAGAAAGGACAACCCGAGACCGAAGGAGATCCAGATGATCTGATTCCAGGTCGCGGAATCGATGTGATCCCGGGAGAACCCGACGGCGATCTCCGCCAACTGGATGGGATTGGGATCCTCGATCTCGACGGGCGTGAAGAACACCACGAAACCGTCGAGATCCCCATCGATCCACTTCGCGAGGGCTTCACGTTCACCGACCGACACCTCGGCGCCGACCGAGGTCGGCATCCTGCTGTCGAGCTGGCAGAAGACGATGTCGGGGTGGGTCTCCACGATCGCCTGCAGACGGGCCTGGATGGTGGGAAAGTCGTTCGAGAGCAGGGGGTCGATGACGGCCGCCGTGGCCACGGAGCCGATCACGTCGCCCTCCAGAGCCACCTGCTGCTCGGCCGCGCTCCGGACGATCCACACCAGGAAGAGCAGGGCCCCCAGCATCGAGATCAGAACCCAGATGACGATCACCGCGGAGAGATTGATCAGAAGGCTGGACTTGATGCGGGGAGATGCGTTCATGTGCCGGGCTCTTCCGGCGGGCGGTACCAGGTGGACTCCATGAGCGCGTGACCGCGGGGATCGGCCTGCTGCAGTTCAGCACGGACGAAGGGATGGAAGTCGTTGGTGCCGAAGTAGGCCTCCGTCGTCTCGGCGAAGTACTCCTTGTCGTTGGTGAGCGCATAGTGCCGACGGGGTGCGCCGCTGGCGTGGAGAACTCGATCGAAGTCTCCGGCGTCGACCCGAGCCCGCCACGCCGCATTGATTCCGGAGTGCTCGGGGCCGAGAACCTGGTAGTGGTAGGCGTGGGCGAGTTCGTGCAGGACCATCCACGGCTGCGTACGGGTCCATTCGAGGAAGGCCTCCGCGTTGCCGACCTCCACGGTTCCCGCCTTGGCCGGGTTGTAGCCGTTGGCGGTCAGCCACGCCGGAGAGATGTGGTAGCACATGCACTGGGTCCAAGGCGTATCCTTTTCGACCCAGATTTCGACGCCACGAAGATCCTCCAGGGCGGGGGACGGAATCACACGACCGATTCGGTACAGATGATCGTCGAGCAGCGCCAGGGTCCGGCGTTCGAGCTCAGGATCGGAAATGAGATCCGGACTGACGAGCACGGTCCATCCATGCATCGATTGGGACCGGTAGGAACTCTTCTCGTGAATGCGTCCCCGGGGCTCCTCGACGGAGGCGGGCACCTCGTCTCCGACGGGATCGAGCTGCCCGGGGGTCGTCACACATCCGGTGCACAGCACCGGGGCGAGCGCGACCGCCACGAAGGATGCGTAGTTCCTCATGAACATCATCATGCACCGAATACCCGCTGGAGTCCACGACGACCCGTGAGCCGGCCCGCTTCCCGCTTCAGCACGGCCCATTTAACATAATATGCATTATCGGCGATGCAGCCTGTGGTTCATGCAGAGGGTCTGAATGCCTCGCGGGTGGACATCCGGTCATCCGGACGATTTGAACGCGTCGCGGATGACCTCCTCCATCCTCCGGACCGCACACTCCGCACGGCACGGGATCAGATGCCGTCGGACCGCTTCCGTCACCTTCCGTGGATCCGGTGGCTGCTCGAACGGCGACAGCCCCGTCATTCCCTCGGGTACCAGCTCCGGATAGCTCAGTCGATCCGGCAGCCACGGCAGGCATCCCATCCACATGGCCTCGACCACGGCCATCCCGAAGAACTCGTGGGCAGCCGTCGAAAGGACCCAGTCGCACGAGGCAAGCATTTCCAGGTATCCATCCCGATCCCGGATGCGACCGCAATGCAGGATGTCGTCCTCAAACTCCTTCATGAAGATCCGCAGCGGTTCCGGGACCTCTCTGAACTGTTCGCCCAGGAGCACCCACTTCAGCGGTGAACGATCCCTGGCATCCCTGGCCACCCGCAGCAGTTCCCCGGGCCCCTTGTCGTGCTCCCAACGATGTGGCCAGACGACCACCGGAGCGTTATGTAAAACTCTCGTCCGCCCCGGTGTCGGCACGTCAGTCGCCTCAGGCAGTTCCACCGGTGGCCAGATCACCGTGCAACGTTCGCGAAGGTCTCTCCCCACGTGTTTCAGTGCTGACTCCGGCGACCGACCGGCTACTTGCCCGATGCCATCCAGAAACGAATCACGGTTCCATCGGCTGTTGAACATGACCACATCCGCAGCCAACATGCTCATCAGATTGGTGACCGGATACTGGAGGTCCCGATCCGCCGGGGCGTCCACACCCTGCACCGGGTACACCAGCTGATTCTCATGCATGTACAGAACCGTCACCGCCGATCTCCACGACCGGGGGAGCTGGGCCACGACGTCGCCGAGACTCACCAGCGAGGTCGCGAAGATCACGTCGGGACTCCAGTCCCCCCACTTCCCCTCGTCGACCTGCGATCGAACCCGGCCGGCAAGTTCCGCAGCCCCCGTTCGCATACGCCACTTCCAACCCCGGCCGGGCAGCGTGATCCACTTCCAATCCAACTGACAATGGTTCTCAATAGCGACTCTGGTCTGCCGGTGCGAACCCGCATCGAACGACTCGAGGGCAAGCACCCGCAGACGGCCTCGATCATGTTTCATTTGTGTACCATGATCCATGATGATGAATGCTAACGGCTCCCCGCAAGATGTACCTCCCGACGGTTCCCTTCAGATGGCTCCGCTGTGCGCGATCTTCCGCCGCCATCTCAAGGAACAGAATCTGAAGTACACCCCCGAACGCGCCGACATCCTGAATGCGATCCTGGAGGCCGATGACGTGTTCGAGGCCGATTCACTGATGCAACGCATGCAGGATCAGGGCCAGCGGGTCTCGAAGGCGACGGTGTACCGGACCCTCAAGCTGCTCCAGGAAGCGGGAATCATCAACCAGGCCCTCTTCGATGCCAAGCAGTCGCATTACCAGCTGGTCTACGGAAGACAGCCTTCGGACTACATGGTGTGCGTCCAGACCGGAAAGTACATCCGCATCAGCAGCGATGAACTGATGGAGATCCGGAACCGCATCTGCCGCGAATACGGATGGGAGCCCGTCGGCCACCGATTCCAGGTGTACGGCATCGCACCCGACGATCCGGCCGACGACTGACTCAGCCCCCCAGCACCGCTTCGAACCGATCGGAATCATCATCGGACGATCGGACTTCGATGTCGCGCTGCTGCGGACCGACGTGTCGCAACAGCATCCGAATCGTTCCGTCGCCAACCGCCGCGGCGATGCGCTGCGGCCACTCGCAGACCACGATGCCCTGTGGATCGTCGACGATCGCATCCCACGCAATCGTCTCGAGCTCCTCCACCCCGCTCAGGCGATAGGCGTCGATGTGATACAGCGTGCCACCGGGAAACTCGTGCTCATGCACAATGGTGAAGGTCGGACTGGATATTTCACGGTGGTCGATACCGAGACCGGATGCCAGTCCACGCACCAATGACGTCTTTCCGGCGCCCAGCTCGCCCTCCAGAAGCACCACGTCTCCGGACGCGAGGGCACGGGCCAGTCGTTCGCCCAGCTCGAACGTCGCCCGTTCGGAATCGGATTCGAGAATGTGATTCATCCCCGGTGCTCCCAGCCCAGTGAAGCGATGTCATGCCGAACGCCCTCCGCGACCACCACCACCGCCGCCGAGGATTCGTGATCCGGACGGGGCACCACCCGGCCGACGGGTGTGAATCGACAGTCGAGCAGCTGCTCGGGGAGGTCCGACCCGTCGACCAGGCACAGCAGCTCGTGATCCTCTCCGTCCGAGACCGCGGCACGCCAGTCGACCCCGTCGTGCTTCGGAATGCATTCCGCATCGACCTCGATTTGCAGCGATGGATCCGGCTCGAGCATTCGGGCCGCATCGATCCCGAGCCCGTCGCTCAGATCGATCATGGCGTGCAGACGCTCGCCCAGCACCGCGCGGAGCATGATCGACTCGCCGATTCTCGGTTGAAAGGTCAGATGGCGACCGGAAGCGAGCGATCCACCGAGCTGCCCGGTCACACAGACCAGATCACCTTCCTTTGCGCCGAAGCGGGAGACCACACCAAGTCCCGTTGCTTCGGCCATGACGGTGACGGAACACGTCAGCGGGTGCGATTCGTTCCTGTGAACGGAGAGATCACCACCGACGATCGGCGCGTGAAATCGATCGCCGGTCGCACGCATCGCTTCGAATAGGTCCATGGCCTCGTCCTCCGACATGCCCGGGGGAAGGACCGCGGAGACGAGACTGGCGACGGGACGTCCCGCCATCGCCGCAACATCGCTGAGACATCGTGCCATCGCCTTGTAGCCGATTGCAACCAGTTCGGCGGTGGAACGATCGAAGTGGACCCCTTCCACGACCTGATCAACCGCCAGCAGGACCCCCCCACCACCACCGGATCGATCCGACGGGAACTTCCACCCCTCGGGGCGAAGCAGTGCCATGTCGTCACCGGGACCGATGACCACGCCCGGTCCCATTCCGGTGGAGCCCTTGAATATCCGCTGAAGGACGGCCTGCTCGTTCATCGTGGCGAGAGTCTACCCCGGCTCATGCACGTTTTTGGAGCATGAACCCCTCTCCGATGTCCAGAACCCGTATTCATCATTCAAAAAACCATGCAATCCCTGGCTTCACCGGAACCCCGGCCGCGGTGCGGACGTATCTGAATGGTGGATCGAGGGGTCCTCTCCTCCCCCCTCCTTCCCGGAACACCCTCCTCCGACCGGGTACGAGCACGTCCCGGTCGCATGAACCATCTGTTTCTTTTCTCCCCCAACACTCCGGCTCCACCCGAGCCGGAGTGTTGTTTTTCCCCGACCTCAGGTCCGGTCATCGAGAAGTCGGCTGGCGTACGCGGACGTCGCGCCCTGATGAGCAAGGATCACGGCGCGACCGTTTCGGGCCAGATCGCGCCGCTGGCCCTCGTTCTCGAGCAGGTCGGAGAGCACGCCCGCCAACTCGGAAGGCTGGACGACCAGCAGACCGCCCCCCCGGACCAGGGGCCCGACCATCCGGCGGAAGTCACCGAAGTCGGGACCCACCACGGTGGCCGCTCCGAGTGCAATCGGTTGCGTGACATCCGAACCGTGCAGCCCGACGAAACTTCGTCCCACGACCGCGACGTCCGCGAGGTCGTAGGCCTGGGCGAGTTCACCGATCGTATCCAGCAGGAAGAGATCCGGATTGCCGCCACGGTGTCCCGTCGAACGTCTGGTGCAACCGTCCAGCACCGCAGCCGCTCCCTCGAACCACTCCGGCTTGCGCGGCGCGCACAGCAACTGACATCCGGGTGGGACGGCCTCGAGAAGCAGCTCGTGTTCTCCGGGGGCCGTCGACCCTGCCACCACCAGCGGTCGATCGGGATCGATGCCCAGATCGGAGGCCAGACGTTCGCTCCCATCCACGCCCTCGCTGCAGCGGGCGTTGTCCCATTTCATGTTGCCGACCGCCTCGATCCGATCCGGCAGCACTCCCAGATCTCGGAAGCGATCGGCATACTCCTCATCCTGCACGCCCACCCAGGCGAGGCGGGAGAACATCGTTCGCACCAGTGGCCTCACCATTGCGTACCGCCGATGACTCCGCGACGTCAGACGCCCGTTGATGACCATCACGGGAATGCCGCGGCGGGCGCACAACCGGGTCAGGTTCGGCCAGACCTCGAGTTCGACGAGCACGACGGCATCGGGTTCGAGACGGGAGACGAAACGCGACATCATCCAGGAGAGGTCGAACGGAAAGCGGACCACATGATGCCTCGAACCGAAGAGCGATCGGGCCCGGGCCGACCCGGTATCGGTGGTGGTTGCGACCACCACCTCGCAGCCACCGGCATCGAGGGTGGCCACCAACTCCCGGATCGCATTGACTTCACCGACCGAAACGGCGTGGATCACGACGCGTCGGCGCTCATGCGATCCACGAGATGCATCCGCTGGTGTGAAGCCGAAACGACCACGCCAGTCGGTGCGAATCTTGCCGGTCCGAATCATGCGGACAAGCCAGACCGGCATGGTCAGCAGTACTACGAGGAGGTACACCCCGTCCACAAGCCATCGCATGGGGGCACAGTGTATCCATGGTTGAATCCGACGGAGCCACCCCCGTTTGCAGGCCCGGCAACGGCCTTTCGGCGGCTTGCCCTTGAATCCCCAACCAAAGGCGGCACAATGGATCGCAGACGTCCGATCACGGCGGACAGCACCCTTCGTTCACCGGAACGCATCCACGTGAACGACACGGAAACCATCCATGCTTGAACTGCAGGTCCTTCATTCCCGAACACGCGACATGATCAAGGCATTCGTGCTCGGTGACACCGACGAGCTGATCGTCGGCCGCGACGAGGAGTGCGACATCTGCATCAAGTCGAGAAGCGTTTCCAGGGAACACTGCGCCATCGAGCGGAACGGCCAGGACACCTGGATCCGTGACCTCGAATCGACCGGCGGAACCTTCCTCGACGGGGAGCGCGTCGAGGAGATGCGCATCGTCGACGGAATGGAGTTCAGCGTCGGGCCCGCGATCCTCAAGTTCATCGAAAGCGGAATCTGATTCGACTCAGCCCCGGCCACCGCTCAACTGCAGCTTGAGCTGCTCGATCATGGCTTCCAGCTGCTCGACACTCGGTGCCCCCAGGGATCGCATCTTGTTGGGGGCCCGCTTCCACCATCGAATCCAACCCTTGTAGATGTTGATCCGCTTCCGGATGGCGATCACCGGTGCGTACGAACCCAGCAGTTCGAGATCGACATTCGACTTTCGCCAGTGGACCTCACACTGCTTGACGGCCTTCATCCAGTCGTCGTGAAGCTTCTGACCGGTACCCAGCTCCCGCCAGCCCGGCAGATCCAGGGCCTTGGCAAGCTCCTCCTTGGAGTCGGCGACGTCGTAGGCCAGGCAGCAGTCGACCGCCGCCTGGACGTTGAGCACCACGTTTTCGCCCATGTTCGAAAGGACGACCTCCTCGCTCATGCCCTGCGGTGTTCCGTACCACTTGCAGTCGCCGCTGACCGGATCCTTGGTGTAGGAGATCCAGCTGTCGTTGCGGACCATCGGACGTGCCCAGTGCTCGGAATGGCCGCTCTCCCGGAGGATGGCCTTGAGCATGGTGATCCAGCGTTCCTCGGTGGCATCCGGAACCGGCCGACCACCACTGTGCATGGTGATGGCACCCAGAGCGCCGTGGGACTTCCAGATGAGGCGGTCGCAGCAGAGTGCGGTACCCGCCGCCGCGGAGATCGAATGGCCGACCCAGGCGACGAAGCTGTGCCGCTTCTTCGCATCACGAATGACTTCGGCCAGCACGATGAACTCCCAGACGCTGCCACCACCGGATTCGATGTCCAGGATGATCGTCTGCCCCGGCCCGGCCTCGTCCGCCTGCTCGATGATGGCCTCGATCTCCTCGGGGCGAAACTCGAGACCGACCTGTTCCTTCAGCGGCAAGTAGAAGACACCCTTGTCCACGGGGATCTCCTCTTCGGCCACCGGCTGCGGGGCACCACCGGACGACGGCATTGGCTCGGACGGGGAACCGTCGCCCCCTGCACCGTCGCCGGACGGCGCATCGGACGTCGGGCGCGAATCCATGGATTCCATGCCGACCAGGTACTCGAGGAAGATCGGTACGTCCCCGGTTCCGTCGGACTTCTTGATCACGAGGTAGCGGTCGGTCGACTGCATCAACTCGCCTTCGACCGTCGACTGCACGCCGCCGGCGTTGTACTCGATCTTCACCAGATCCCCCGTCTCCCCTCTCCAGGTGCTGCCGTTGGGCAGCAGGACGCTGACGCTTCCGGCCAATGCCGATGCGGCGACCACGAGGGTGAACAGGAATGATGCGAACAATGCTTGATTCTTCATGTGTGTTACTCGTGTTTCTTCGTTGATCAGGGACGACCGCCGATGCCGCCGCCGCCTCGTCCACCACCACCGCCGCCGCCGCGTCCACCGCGTGCCAACTGGCGGATCTGGGCCTCGAGACGCTTCATCATTCCGTCAAGAGCGATGAGATCCTGTCCGGTCATGCTCTTGAATCGAACTGCGACCGACTCGTTGGTCCGGACCGAACCGATGACTCGAGCCAGGGCCTTCTTGGCCTTCTGCAGGTTCTGCAGGGCGTATCCGCCCCCGGCTCGCTCCATGTACTTGTAGTACTCCCTGAAGGCGTCGAGACAGCGGTCCCAACGGGCTCTCCAGTCCTCCTTGTACTCGGCGACGTCCTGCAGCACTTCGGTCTCCATGACCTCGTACTGACGCTCGTCGAGCAGCAGGGCGAGATCCTCGAGCGTCTCCGCGGTCCCGTCGCTGATCAGCAGATCCTCGCAGACGGATGCATCGAACTCGAGACCGTGGTTGACGCCGTCCTTGATGACGTAGCGGATCTTGGCGCCGTAGGCGGTGCCCTCGGGAAGGATCGGAATGTCGCCGTTGTAGTTGAGGTTCCAGACCGGCTTGCGTCCGACGCAACTGAAGCTCAGCTGCTCATTGGGACGCAAAATCCCTTCGAGGAACGTGTCGGAATGACCACCCTTGACCATGATGCCCTTGGCGGTACCGAACCAGGCCTTCTCCATCTTGCTGCGCACGTCGAGGTCGGGAAACTGGGTGTACGACCAGATCTCGCCGAGGCTTCCGAAGTCGGCGTCGGGGGTCATGTACATGTCGGGCCAGGCCAGAGCCAGCATGGCGGCGGGGCCGGTCGCATCGTGGACCCACAGGACCTGCCGGACATCGTCCGGGATGCCGAAATGGAACCCCTGGACCAGCACCTGGACATCGTCCATCACCTGCTGCGTCGATTCCTGCCGCTTGTACTGGTCGTCCTGGTAGGTGTCGCCGTCGTAATTCCCACCCGTCCAGTAGTCGAGCATGCTGTCACCCAGCATTGCACTGTCGAGCTTGTAGATGACCACGTCCGGCTTTTCGGACTTGATCTCATCGACGACGTCCTTGTAGATCGAGGAGCGGATGTCCGTTCCGACCTGACCGCTCATCTCGACGATGTAGAAGCGCGAGGCGCCTTCGGACGGCGTGGAGGTCCGAGACCGGGTCGGCATCTCGTCCGGATTACCCTCTTCGGCCGGAGCCGTCGATTGCTGCGGTGCCGCGTCCGGATCGGCGGACGGTTCGGCGGCCACTTCGACGTCGCGTTCGATCTTGAGAATCGCGGCCTTCGGAAGGGTCATGGTGACGGAGATGCCGATGTCCTGGTTCAGGTAGTCGAAGACGATCGACTGGGCGTTCTCCTGCACGATCTGGCCGTGCAGCACACGACCGTCCGACATGTGAATGACATCTTCCGTCGCCGCGAGGGAGTCGGCCGAAAGCGACATGGCCAGCACGAGGGCGATCAGTCCGAACGAACGTCGAATCAGCGAAAGCAGGTTCATGGAGAACTCCAGCACAGGGACGAGACGTGTTTCGAAACGCAGGAGGACTGAATCCAGGGCAGCCCCTGCGAACCGGTATTTCCATCAGTATAGGACGTGCCTGAAGATCGGTTGTTTCAATCAGGAATCGTGTTTTTTGCCTGAATCGGACGCTCGATAGAGCTTTTGAGCAATCCCCAGAGCCTCCTCAGGGGTGGAGATACGACCTTCAAGTTGGGCGTCGTAGACCGTATCCAACAGGCCTGCAAACCGGGGGCCGGGCTGCATTCCCGCCTGTATGAGCGAATCACCGTTGATCAGAGGAGTTGGTCGAAGCCCTGAAACGGCCAGAATCTGCACGTCAGACGCGATTCCCCCGGCCCTCTCGCCTTCGGTTGCCCCCAGCAGCAGGACCGCCCATGGGAACCCGGGACTGCTGGCCAGCCTCTTCCGGGCCGCAACGGCCAGGCGTTCCCACTGGGCGAGTTCGCCCAGACAGCGGGCAATGGAACGGATCGCTTCCCGCTCCTGATTCGAACTCACGAGCCGATCACCCACCTCGTCCAGGCGACTGGAATCGGGCGCCGACGGATCGAGATCTCCACGATCGATCAGCCACGCCACGAGAGCCGCGGGATGACGATCGACCTCACGCTCTGATTCGCTTTCGAGATGTCGACAGTGCAGCCACTCGCCGCTGGAGTGCGATCCGCCCAACACGCTGACTTCCAGATCCAGATCCCGCATGAGGTCGACGGCGGCATGCCAGTCACCTTCCGCCGCCATGCGACGGATTTCCCCGCCCACCCGCTCGCGGGAGACACCGGCCAGATTGCCCGACTGACTCCGGACGGCATCGGCCGTGGCCGATTCGATCTCGAAACCGAAGCGAGCCGCGAAGCGAACCGCCCTCAGCATGCGAAGATGGTCTTCCTCGAATCGCTCCACCGGATTCCCGATTGCCCGCAGGATGCCCCGCTGCAGATCGGACTTGCCGTCGAACCGGTCGTACTCCGTTCCCGCCACCGGATCGTGGAAGATGCCGTTGACGGTGAAGTCGCGACGACGGACGTCGCCCGACCGGTCGCAGAACATGACGGTGTCCGGACGCCGATGATCCGAGTACGTCCCCTCGCTGCGGAACGTCGCCACTTCGATGGTGTGCCCGTGACGTCGGACCAGAACGACGCCGAACGAAGCGCCGACCAGATGCGATCCGGGAAAGAGTTCCTGGATTCGATCCGGCCCGGCATCCGTGGCGATGTCGTACTCCGCGGGTTCCAATCCCAGAAGCTGATCACGGACGCACCCACCCACGAAATAGGCTTCGTGCCCGGACTGCTGGAGATGACGCACCAGATCGGTGGCCACGTCCCGGATCGGACGCGTGCCGCTCACGCCGACGGCTCCCGGCTGTAGAAGAGTACGGAGTGCTGCTTTCGATAGGTCCGAACCTCCGGCCCCACCAGCCCCGCGATGGCATGGTCGACACGGGGATGCTTGAGCGGGGTCCTGAGAATGATGAACCCCTGCGGGTCGACCAAATCGGCCAGACGCTGGATCTGCTCGAGCACTCTGGGCCGGGTCCGGTCGTCCTCCATCATGGCAAAGGGCGGATCCACGAAGACCACGTGCAACGGCCGGGGCGAGCGAAGGATGGGCAGCGTCGAAAGCGCGTCACCCTGCAGGGCGACGGCCACGTCGTCCACGCCCAGTCGATCGATGTTTCGCTCCAGGGCTGCGTAGACCCGGCGGTCCCGCTCGACCATCAGCACCGACGCCGCCCCGCGACTGACCGCCTCGAGTCCCATGGTTCCGATGCCGGCGAAGAGGTCGAGGACGTTCGCGCCCTCGATATGTCCCTGGAGAATGTTGAAAACAGACTCCTTGACCCGATCGGTGTAGGGACGCGTCGACATACCCTCGATCGTTTCGAGGGCGCGTGACCGATGAGTTCCTGCGATGATCCGCGGCATCCGGTCAGGATACCTTGACACGCCCGGCCGGAACGGAAGTACCCGAGATGCCCCCTCCCACCGATGAACCGAAGCCCGTGACTCCCCGGCTGCCGCAGGATCTCCAGCGTCGCATGCACCGGTGTCTCGTCGGGGATTCGGTCCCGAGCCTTCTGATCGAGGCCGAAGGCTGTGATCCCGCCCCCCCATTGGTGATCTGGCTGCACGGGCGAACCGCCACCAAGGAACTGGATCCGGGGCGATACCTGCGTCTCATGCGGCACGGAATCTCGATCTGCGCCCTGGATCTGCCGGGACACGGGGAGCGTTTTGATGCGGATCTTCAGCGTCCCGAACGGGTCCTCGACGTCATCCTTCAGATGGTCGACGAACTCGACGCCGCGGTCGCCGATGCCCAGAACCGGCTGCACGCTGACCCCAGCCGCCTGGGGATCGGAGGCATGTCGGCCGGGGGCATGGTCATCGCCTCCCGACTCACCAGAACGCATCCGTACCGATGCTGTGTGCTGGAAGCCACGACCGGTTCGTGGCGCGACCAGCGGTCGCGACCCATGTTCTCGAACCGTCCGGACGAGGAACTTCGTGCCCTGGATCCCATGAACAATCTGGATTCCTGGCGTCCCATTCCGATTCTTGCTGCACACTGTCGAGCCGACGAATGGGTCCCCTGGATCGGTCAGGAACGGTTCCTCGACACCGTGGAGGCCCTGGCCCCCCACCCCGGAACCGTGGAACGCGTGCTCTACGATCGGACCGGTGCCCCGCACGAACACGTCGGATTCGGGACGCACAGCGCCGATGTGAAGGAACGGGAACTGGACTTCTTCGTACGCAACCTCCTGGGTGGCCTATCCTGATGGGTATGAACGAGCAACGTCAGTCCGATGGATGGTTCGGAGAGTTCGGTGGTCGGTACGTCCCCGAGACCCTGGTTGCCGCTCTGGATCAACTGGACGAAGCCTGGGCCGATGCCCGGAGCGACCCCGATTTCGAACGGGGATTCCGGGACCTGCTTCGTCACTACGTCGGCCGTGCGACCCCGCTGACCTACGCACCGAGGCTCACCGAGCACGCCGGCGGCGCGTCGATCTGGCTCAAGCGGGAGGACCTGGCCCACACCGGGGCCCACAAGATCAACA